>Ga0207691_10001200_pt1 | contig 25797 bp, 16 predicted proteins | sample KBSM13metaG_FD_184327 | JGI IMG/M metagenome (GOLD analysis project Ga0207691, IMG submission 184327) | Miscanthus rhizosphere microbial communities from Kellogg Biological Station, Michigan, USA - KBS M1-3 metaG (SPAdes) (version 2) | ecosystem: Host-associated > Plants > Roots > Rhizosphere >...
GTTCAACAGCGTCGGCGTAGTGTTCAAGGGCTCCGGCTTCTACCGGACCGATTCGCGCGACACCAAGGGCAGCACGGTTTCCCCGGCTCCTGCAGCTCCCGCGGCCACCCCCGCGCCCGCCGCCGCGGCCAGCTAAGGCACCTGCCGGGTTGGCGCCGGCCGCCGGCTGGGCCACGGCCGGCTGATCCTGGGCATTGCCCGGCGCCGGCCCCTGCCCGCTGTTGCCGTTGTCCACATAGGACGTTCCGCAGCTCCCGCCGCTCTGCGCGGATCCGTAGCGTGGCGGCATGGAACTTTTCCTCACCGCAGTTTCCCCGCCTTCGTTCAGGACGGCTGCGCCGGCGGCGTCCGGGCCGTCTTCCGCGCCTTCGTTCAGGCCGTTCCGCGCCGCAATGCCTGAAGCGGGCACCGGCCGTTGGTCCCGTACCGGGATCCGCCCCGCGAGCCTTCCTGCCGCCACATTTTCCGCCGCAGGCCTTCCGTTCCGTAGCCGGATCGGTCCCGCGAAACCCCGCCGGCGTCCGCCCCGCGGCCGTCCGTCGTGGCGCCGCCTGCGTGGCTGGCTGAACCGGAACCGGCGGCTTATCGCGGCCCTCGTGTTCTGCATCCCCGCGGGACTGACAGTTCAGCAACTGGCTCCAGCGCCCACTGACACTGTCGCAGCCTTCGCCGCCGCGGCCGATCTACCCGCTGGAAAGTCCCTGGAACCCGGCGATCTCAGCAGGATCAGCGTGCCACCCGGCCTTATTCCTGCGGGCAGCCCCGGCAGCGAGACCGCCTTCGAGGGAAAACAGCTGGCCGCACCGTTGCGCCAGGGCCAGCTCCTCACCGACGCCCAGATCCTGGGACCGGGCCTGCTCGCCGGAAGCCCACGCGGCTCTGCGGCCGTGCCGCTGAGGATGGCAGATCCGGCCTCCATCCAACTGGTCTCCCCCGGGCAGCTCGTCAACGTGGTGCTCACTGCCAGCAACGGCATGGAACAACCCGGCGAAAGCCAAATCCTGGCCGAAGCCGTGCCAGTGCTCTGGACGTCGGCGCAGGGCGGCAAGGCCAGCCCCTGGCCCGCCACTGCGGAGACTGACGGGCTGGTGGTGGTGGCAGCGACCGCCGAGCAGGCCCGAAGGCTGGCGGGCGCGTCGACCCAGGGCAAATTGTTTTTCGTGCTTGTGGCGTCACCGCCGGGCTAGCTGTTCACCCAGCAGGGCGTTCCCGCCGGGCCAGTGGCCGGGCAGTTTGCTCCGACGCCGGCCGCGCCCGCAGGCTCCACGCTGGAGGGCCGTCAGCCCCAGTGCGGTGGCTTCTGTTCCTGGAGCCAGGCGTCGTGATCGTAATTATCAGGCTGGTCACCCCAACGCCGGGGGTCGTCTTCCGCCGCCTTGTTCGGCAGCACACCCTCCGGAACCGTGGCCTGTGCCTCCGAACGGCGGGACGTCTCCTTCGCGGTCTCCTGGTCCGGCCCGTCGCCGGTCGATTCCCCGGTCGATTCGCCGGTCTTCGGCCCAGCGGTGTTGGCCGCGGCGCCCGCCGCGCCGGCTTCGCGGGCGCCGGTGGCGCCGGCGTCGTTCGTGTTGCCGGTGGCGCCGGTGTTGCCAGTGTCGTTCGTGTTGCCGGTATTGCTGGTGATGCCGTCCGCACTCATGCCGCCGGCCTCCTTACTGCCTGTATTGCCTGTCATTGCTGATGCTGGTGCCTGCCGGCGGAATTCTTGGCCAGCAGTTTCGTGGCCGCGGAACACCTGTCCCGAGGGTTCGGCCGCCACGTGGTACTCGGCGGCCCGCGCCTCGTCGATCGCCAAATGCTCGATGCCGTCGTCGAAGAACCCGTGCGATGTCCGCAGCCTGCTGGACACGGCGGGCTTCTCCAACCCGAGGTAGCCGCCAATCCGGTCGGCGCAGGCCGACGGGTCGGTGAAGACCTCTATGGTCCACAGTGGCATGTACCGCCAGCCAAGCCGCTCCAGGAGCTGCGGCCGGAGCCTGCTCCGTTCCCGGACGCTCATCCGCCGGTAGTGGCTGGTGCCATCCGACTCGATCGCCACCGGACGGGGAATCTCCGCATCGTCCTGGCCGATCGTGGTCATCGGATCGGCGGCCGCCACCATGTTCAGGACGCCGTCGTACTGGTGCCACACCCGTGCCCCGCGGGCCCGGAGCCGGTCACCCAGGTCGGCCACGAGCGGATCGGCACCGAGCGCCTGCTCGCTGGCCGCGGCCCGGGAGGCGGGGCTGCCAAGGTCCGTGTTGCCCGCGATCTCACGGTCCAGGAGTTCGTAGAAGTCCACGGCGCCGTGGCTGAGGCGGCTGACGTCAAGGTCTTCGGGCCGGAAGCAGCTGAGCACGTGCAGGGACCGGCGGGCACGCGTCATCGCGAGGGCGAATTTTGCTCGGCCACCTTCGGCGGAAAGCGGCCCGAGGCTGTGGAGGGTGCGCCCATGCGGGGTGCGGCCATAGCCCGGGGAAAAAATGACGTGGTCGCGGACCAGGCCCTGGGCCCGTTCCAGATCCACCACGCGGAAGGACTCATCCCCCGCACTGAAGAAGCTGCCCAGCATGGGGTAGTTGGGCAGTTGCGCCCTGATGGCCTCGCCGATCCGGGCGGCATGGCGAAGGCTGCCGGTTACCACGGCCAGCGACGTCCGGGGGCGGAGCCGGGCGTGTTCGAAGACGAGCTCCACCGCACGGTTGACCTCGGCAACAACCGATTCGACGCCGTCATGGTCAGCGCTGGGCAGCCCCGTGCCGTCGGGGAGGTACTCCACGCTGAGGGTACGGTCCAGCCCTGTGGCGGATTGGCCCTCCGGGAGGCGGGTGAGTTCCCCGCCGTAAAAACCCTTGCTGAGCTGGCGCACCAGGTCTTCATCGACCGCACGGTACACGGTCCTCAGGTTCCAGACCGGAAGCACGGCAGAGAGTGCCCGGTACGAGCTCTCAACGCTTTGGTAGGAGCTCTCCCCCGCGGCGAGCCGTTCGACGCCCACGGTAAAGGTCCGGGGGCTGGCGGTCTGTTCGTCGCCGAAGGCGATGACCTGCCGGGACCGGGCGATCGCCGGGAGGACGGCCTGCAACGAGGTCGTCTCGGCGTCGAGGATCACGACGGCATCGAAGGTCTGCTCGATCGGCAGCAGGCCCGTCATGAGGTAGGGGCTGACGGACCACACCGGCACCAGTGTGGGCAGCAGCTCCTGCGCCTGGCCGCTCAGGGCTGCCAGGGTCACCCGGCCGTCCTTCAGCAGGCTGCGCAACAGCTCGGCCTGGCGGGGGTACGCCGAGATGGCAGCGCGCCAGCGCTCGGACAGGTTCCAGCGCAGCCGGGCAGCGCCGCTGGCGATATGGGCGTTGTCCGCGAGACGGTACTCCGCCTCAAGCTGGCGCAGGGCGTCGCCGTCGGACATGGCGAGGTAGTCATCGCCGCTGATCATGGCCTCCAGGGCCGACTGCCACCAGGCCAGCTCCAGTTCGGCGGTCACCGAACCCTCCGGGACCTCGCGCTCGGCAAGGTCGGCGAGAAGCTCGCCCAGGCCGTGCTCTCGCATGCTTTCGACGAGCAGCGTGCGCTCCGGAAGGGTTTCAAGGGTCGCGGTGTCGGCGACGAGCCGCCGCACCCGGGGCAGGAGTTCGTCGTAGGGTGCGCGGTCCAGGTCGCCGCCGGCGGCGGTGTGCTTGACAGCCAGGCCCAGTTCAGCCAGTTCCGCTGCGAGCTCACGGTAAAGACCGGTGATTTCAGCCAGCCCGGACGGCACGGCCGGGTGCCGCTGCGTGGTCGCGTAGCCGGACCATGCGGCGCGCTGTTCCTGCACGAGGACCAGGGAGCTGTGGAGGTCCGCGATGTGCACGCCGGGCCGGACGTACTCCTTGGCCACGCGGCGCAGGCGTGAGCGCTGCATGGACGGCATTTCGATCCCGCGTTCCCTGCGCCAGGCAGAGGACGCGGTGGCCGAGATCAGGTCGTGGACGGGCCGGTCAAAGATGTCGGGAGTGAACTTGTCCAGGCTTTCGCGGACGGCTACGAGAAGGTCGATCTGCTCGCCCCATTCGGCGAAGGTCCGGCCGAGCCGGATCTCTGCGTGTTCCGCCACGGCATCCATGCGCCCGCGCAGCAACGGCAGCTTTTCCGAAACGGACTGGGCAACGCCCTGCGCTTCCTGCGTCTCCTTGCGGGTCAGCAGGCGCGCGCCGTGCCAGGGGCTGGTGGTCGACGCGCGGCTGAAGCTGCCGAGCTCGGCGGCGCGGCGGAGCCGGCCCGCGAGCTCCTCGCGGTCCCGGATGTTGTCCAGCACGCTGCGCTTGAGCCGGACGGTCGTCGCCGGTGCCGGCTGGATGGAGGTCAGCTCTGCAAGGGACTGCATGGCCTCATACGGCGAGCAGCCCCAGCGCGCCCGGACGTTGTGCAGGGAGGCCACGTGGTCCATGAGGGCGTGGCGGTGCCCGGTCAGTGTGGCGTGCAGGTTGCTCAGTTGCGGCTGCAGCGACTTCTCGTTGCGGACGATCGCCCGGACCAGCTGGCCCTTCAGCTGCAGCGGGCTGGCGCTGCCTGTCAGCTGCAAGAGGACAGAATCCAGGCCGAGGCCATCCAGCTGCCCGGAGATCTCGGCAAGGCTGGCCCGCCTGTCGCCAACCACCAGGACGGACTTGCCCTCGTCCACCAGGGCGCCGATGGTGTTGATGACGGTCTGGGTCTGGCCCGTGCCCGGCGGGCTGCTGACCACCAGCGAGTCGCCCGCCCGGACGGCGTCGACCACATACTGCTGGTCCGTGTCGGCGTCGAGCAGCAGAAGCTCGTCGGCGGGGTCACGGTCGTCCGTGCTGGGGAAGCGGCCGGGTTCCAGCGCAGGCACGTCGACCAGTTCGCCGGAACCGGACCGAGCCAGCGCGGTGACCAGGGGGTTGTTCTGGTTGATCCACGGATCATCGAGGTTGCCGGAGAGGTCGGCGAAGGTGGAGACGAGCAGGTTGTGTTCGACCTCCGCGCCGTGAATCGGCTGGACGAGGGTGCCCAGGCGGTCCAGAACGGGCTGCGGGTCGTAACGGGCCGTGCTGTACGCCATCCGCGTCACCGCGTTGACGTCGAAAACGATCCCGTGGACGGTCTTGAGGTGCCGGACCAGCGCCGGGTTGATCTGCGCCTGTTCGGTGAGCTGCAGCTCGTAGTCGTCCTCGCCGGGGCGCACCGTGAGGGAGATGGCGGTGAGCATGACCGGGGCCGAGATCCGTTGCGGTTTGCCGCCGACGGCGGAGGTCCAGACGACCGTGCCGGCGGAGAAATACCCCGCGTCGATGCCGCGGTCATTGGCGAGTTCGAAAATCTTGGAGCGCAGGTTGCGCGATGCCCTGGCCGCGACAACGAATTGCTGGCGGTCGCGGATCAGGGTCGAGAGCCGGGTACGCCGCCCTGCCATCAGCTGGGCGAGCCCCGAGGGATGGGCATGAGTCAGGTCAATTGAGCCTTCGGGCGTCTTGGTGAAGCGCAGCATGGTATCTGCACCGGTGACGGGCTTGAGCCCCGACAGCCATTTCCTGAACTCCTCGGAGCCCTCGGGGTGGCCTTGACCAACTGACACTGCTGCCTTCTTTTCTGTGCTCGACTTCTCTGTGCCGGACCGCGGCGGGCTCGACTCTGGCGGGTTCGTCGTATCAACGCTCGTCTGTGTTGCGTCCGCGCTTTCCCTGGCCGCATCTTGTGTGCTCGCGGTTGCCAGGCTCGCGCGGGACGCCTTGGACCATACCGGCATGCTTTCGAGGGTAGCCCGAATCCCCCGCAGGTGCGGGGCCGCAACACTGGGCGGTGCGAAATTCAGGCTGAATTGTCAGAAACATTGTCAGGAACAAAATGAAATGGCCGGCCTCGAAAGGCCGGCCACTCAGATTGCTATTCCCACTCGATGGTTCCCGGCGGCTTGCTGGTCACATCCAGCACCACGCGGTTGACGCCGTCCACCTCGTTGGTGATCCGGTTGGAAATCCGGGCCAGGAGGTCGTAGGGCAGCCGCGACCAGTCGGCGGTCATGGCGTCCTCGGAGGACACGGGGCGCAGGACAATCGGGTGTCCGTAAGTGCGGCCGTCGCCCTGGACGCCCACGCTGCGGACGTCCGCCAGCAGCACCACGGGCATCTGCCACACTTCGTCATCCAGTCCGGCCGCGGTCAGCTCGGCGCGGGCGATCGCGTCGGCCTTGCGGAGCAGGTCCAGGCGTTCCTTGGTGACATCGCCGACGATCCGGATGCCGAGGCCCGGGCCGGGGAAGGGCTGGCGTCCGACGATTTCCTGCGGCAGGCCGAGCTGGGCACCGACCGCGCGGACCTCGTCCTTGAACAGGGCGCGCAGCGGTTCAACCAGTTCAAACTGCAGGTCCTCGGGGAGCCCGCCCACGTTGTGGTGGCTCTTGATGTTGGCCGCACCTTCGCCGCCGCCGGATTCGACGACGTCGGGGTACAGGGTGCCTTGGACGAGGAACTTGATCTTCTCCCCGTGCGCCGCTGCCTCGGCGATGATCGCCAGTTCGGCTTCCTCGAAGGCGCGGATGAATTCGCGGCCGATGATCTTGCGTTTGGTCTCGGGATCGCTGACGCCGGCAAGGGCGCTCAGGAAGCGCTCCTGCTCGTTGGCGACGTAGAGCTTGACGCCGGTGGCGGCCACGAAGTCGCGTTCGACCTGTTCGGCTTCGCCCTCGCGCAACAGCCCGTGGTCCACGAAGACGCAGGTCAGCTGGTCGCCGACGGCGCGCTGTACCAGGGCTGCGGCCACAGCCGAGTCGACGCCGCCGGAGAGGCCGCAAATGACCCGGGCGTCGCCGATCTGGTCACGGATCCGCTGGACCTGTTCTTCCAGAATGTTGCCGGTGGTCCAGTTCGGTTCCAGCCCGGCGCCCTTGAAGAGGAAGTTTTCCAGGACCTGCTGGCCGTAGGCCGAGTGCTTGACTTCGGGGTGCCACTGGACGCCGTAGAGGCGCTTGTCCTCATTGGCGAACGCCGCGACGTCGGCGCCCGCCGTCGTCGCCAGGACCTCAAAGCCCTCGGGGGCTTCGTGGACGGAGTCGCCGTGGCTCATCCAGGTGCTCTGGTGCTGGGGCATGCCGGCCAGGATGGAGCGGCCCTCGCCGAGGGTGGTGGTCTCGGTGGCGCCGTATTCGCGCAGGCCCGTCTGGGCCACCTTGCCGCCGAGGGCGTTGGCCATGGCCTGGAAGCCGTAGCAGATGCCGAAGACCGGGACGCCGGCCTCGAAGAGGTCGGCACCGACGCTGGGGGCGCCGTCGGCGTAGACGCTCGAGGGCCCTCCCGAGAGGATGATCGCGGCGGGGTTCTTGGCCAGCAGCTGCTCGGTGCTGTACGTATGCGGAACCACTTCCGAATACACATTCGCTTCCCGGACGCGGCGGGCAATCAGCTGCGCGTACTGGGCACCGTAGTCAACAACCAGAACCGGCCTGTGGGACGTCTGGGATGCAGTGGGAGTAGTCACCCCACTAGCCTACTTTGCGCTGCTGCCCGCCCGCACATTGAGAAGCCGGTGCGGGCCCGAATCGCGGGCCGAGGTAAGCGAACTCACATGCCCGACGGCGGCCGCCGGCGTCGTGTCACTGACCCGGAATGACTGATCAGGACGGATCAGGAAGGGCGCCGGGTCAGAAGGGGTTCAGTACCGCTGGGGCGCCTGCGGGTTTGCTGCGAGTTCGGCCTCCACCTCGGCGTGGAATTTCTTCTCGACGAAGAAGGACAGGAACGGCACGACGCCACCCAGGGCCATGACCACCAGCTTGGTGAACGGCCAGCGCATGAGCGACCACAGCCGGAAGTTGGAAATCAGGTACACGACGTACATCCAGCCGTGCACGATCAGGACCGTGATGGAGAGGTTGACGCCCCCGATCACCCCGGGCGGCTCGGCGTCGGCGAATCCGAGGCCGAACGGCTGGCCGGTGACGGCGTTGGTGCCGCCGGCGAAGAGGTACTGACCGAAGCCGTACCGGGCGATCAGTTCGGCGCAGAGCAGCAGCAGCATCGTGCCCGTCAGGTAGGCGAGCACCTTGTAGAACTTCAGGGCGGACCGGATTTGGGCCTCGGTGCCGCCGAAGCGGCGCTTCTTCCCGGCTTTCCCCGTGCCGTTGGTGGACTGCGGCTGGATGGCGGGCTGGGGCTCGATCATGATTGCACTCTCGGGTCTGTGGGTTGGGGGGCTGTGGGATGGGAGTCGGTGGGCGCTTCCACCTGGTGGTGGGCCGCGTTGTGGTGGGCCGCGTGGCGGTCGGTTGGGGGCTCTGCCCCGGCCGTTTCCTCGTCGAGCGCGTCTTCGAGGTCGCGGCGGTAGTCATCCTTCACGAGCCGCCACCAGATGAACAACGCGAAACCGGCGAAGACCACCCATTCCACGGAATAGAAGAGGTTGAGCCAGTTGACCTGCTGCGCGGGCGGCTGCGGGCCGATCCGGAGGGGTTTGACGTCGCCGCCCGCGGCCGCGGCCCCGACGTCGGTGCCGCCGGCCAGTTCGGTGGTCGCTGCGACAAAGCCCGGGTAGCTGCTGACGTTCCAGTCGTTGATGAGTTCGGCAACCGAGACGGCGCTGGCGCGGCCGGGTCCGGGATCCGTCCGCGGCAGCGGGGACTCGGACGGCAACAGCCGCCCGGTCAGTTCGATGGTGCCCGACGGCGGCGCCACGGCGTCCGCGGGATCCGCGACCCAGCCGCGTGCGACCGGAATCCAGGTCTGCGGTGTGGCCCCGCCGCCTTTCAGGGCCGGGGCATCCTTGACGGCGAAGGCCGATACGATCCAGTAGCCCTTCGCACCGTCATTGAGCCGGCCGGGGACGAGGACCTGCTTCTGGGGGTCGTAGCTGCCGGTGGCGGAGACCATCTGGTCAGCCACGGATCCGGGGAAGAACCCACCCGGCTGCAGGACCGAGGTGAGCTGCCGCGTTTGCTCCGTTGTGGTGGAGACCGGGGCTTCGGCCTGCGTTGAACGGCCGAATTGCCACTGGCTGAGCAGCACAAAGACCCCGGAAATGGCGATCGCGAACACGAGTCCTGCGATCCAGCGGGGTTTGAGGGCAGTTTTCAGCACCCCTTAAAGGTACTTCGTCCCTGTGTAGAACAGCGAAACGGGCCATCGAGAGTGGGGCCGCCGGGTCCCTGCGTGGCGACGGAGTCGACACGAAAGGGCCTGCCCCAATCTCAGTGGTCGAAGAACACCAGGCTGGAATTGATCAGTTCGGCGATCACTTCGGCGTCGTAGGCGCGGCGGAGCGATTCGCGGAAGGACTCTTTCGACAGTGAGCGTGCCAGCGTCGCGAGCACTTCGAGGTGATCGGAAAAGGAGCTCGCCGGGGTGGCGATGAGCAGAATCACTGTGGCCGGGCCGTCGGCCGCGCCGAAGTCCAGCGCCCTGCCGTACTTCGTGATGCCGACCGCGATGGATGTCTGTGACACGAGCTCGCTGCGGGCGTGTGGCAGGCCGACACCGCCGGGCAGGCCGGTGGCGAGCTGATGCTCCCGGGCATTGACCTGCTTGAGGAAGCCCTCGAGATCGGAGATACGCCCGGCAGCATGCATGCGTTCCGCGAGCTGGGCAGTGGCGTCGAGCTTGTCCGTGGCATCCATTTCAAGGATCACCATCTCGGGTGTGGTGAGCTCGGCGTCGTACCGGTCCAGTGGTTCCGCCAAGAGATGTCCCTTCGAAGTGGCGTCAGTGACGCCGGCCGGCAGTCCAATGACTAGCGTTGTAATCCTGCACTGCCGGCCGGCGCTGAGTCTTAGCGCAGGGGCACAATGTCCTCCACGCCCAGCCGTGCGGCGTCGGCGGATTCGTCGTCCGGCTGCTGTTGGCTCAGGCGCTCGGCATCAACCCGGGCCAGATAGTGCTTGATTTCGCCCTCGCGCTGCGCATCACTCCAGCCGAGAACGTCTCCCATTAGTTTAGCGACTACCGGAGCGGCGGACACACCGCGGTCCCACGCTTCAATCGAAATCCGGGTGCGGCGGGTCAGGACGTCCTGGACATGCCGGGCGCCCTCGTGCGTGGCCGCGTAGACGGCTTCGGCAGCCAGGTAGTCGTCAGCGCCCGGCAACGGTTCGGCCAGTTCCGGGCTGTCAGCGATGAGCGCCAGCACCTCCGGCGTCATGGCGCCGTAGCGGTTGAGGAGGTGTTCGATCCGGGCAACGTGGACGCCGGTCTCCTCCGCCATCCGGTTCCGCTGGTTCCACGCGGCCTTGAAACCGCTCGCCCCCAGCAACGGGACGGATTCCGTGCAGCTGGCCGGGACACGCTCGTCCATGCTGCGCGTCGCCTCGTCGACCGCGTCCTTGGCCATGACCCGGTAGGTGGTCCATTTACCGCCCGCCACCACCACGAGACCCGGCACGGGGTGCGCCACCACGTGTTCGCGGGAGAGCTTCGCGGTGGAATCGCTTTCCCCGGCCAGCAGCGGCCGCAGCCCGGCGTAGACGCCCTCGACGTCCTCGCGGGTCAGCGGCCGTTTGAGGACCTTGTTGACGTGCTCGAGCAGGTAGTCGATGTCCTTGCTGGAGGCCGCGGGGTGGGCCTTGTCGAGGTGCCAGTCGGTGTCAGTGGTCCCGATGATCCAGTGCCTGCCCCAGGGGATCACGAAGAGCACGGATTTCTCGGTCCGCAGGATCAGCCCCACCGTGGACTGGATCCGGTCGCGGGGCACCACGAGGTGGATGCCCTTGGACGCCCGCACCTTGAGCTGTCCGCGGTCTGTCACCATGGCCTGGGTCTCGTCGGTCCAGACCCCGGTGGCGTTGATGACCTGTTTGGCCCGGATTTTAAAGCTGGAGCCGTCCTCATGGTTGACCACCTTGGCGCCGACCACGCGTTCGCCCTCGCGCACGAAGTCCACAACCGACATCTGGTTGACCGCGTGGGCGCCATAGTGCGCCGCGGTCCTCACGAGGTTGGCGACGTACTTGGCGTCGTCGACCTGTCCGTCGTAGTAGCGGATGGATCCGACGAAGGCGTCGTCCTTGAGGCTGGGGGCGGCGCGCAGGGTCCCTCGCCGGGACAGGTGCTTGTGGAAGGGGACGCCGCGGCTGTGCCCGCCGGTGATGGACATCGCGTCGTACAGGGCGATTCCGGCGCCGACATAGGGCCGCTCCAGGAACGGTTTGTGGAGCGGGTACAGGAACGGGACCGGCCGGGCCAGGTGCGGCGCCAGGACGGAGAGAATGAGGCCGCGCTCATGCAGTGCCTCTTTGACCAGGCCGAAGTCGAGCATTTCGAGGTACCGGAGGCCACCGTGGATGAGCTTCGAGGACCGCGACGACGTCCCCGCGGCCCAGTCGTTCGCCTCGACGATGCCCACACTGAGCCCGCGGGTCACGGCGTCGAGGGCGGCGCCGGCACCCACGATGCCTCCGCCCACGATCAGGATGTCGAGCTCTTTGCCGGGGGCGGTGCTGCCCCTGAGCACAGTGATTGAAGCCTCGCGGGCCGCTGGCCCGAGGGCACCTCCGGCCTCGGCAGAACCGCCGGGAAAACTGTTCATGTCACGCCTCCATCCGGATCAAACCTCGTAGGGCACCAGACTACGTCCAAGTTTCCCGGATGGGCAGGGCCCTCAACGGCCCGCGCGCGGTTTCAGTTGCCGGCGTACGGCGAGACGACGACGTCGACGCGCTGGAATTCCTTCAGGTCCGAGTAGCCGGTGGTCGCCATTGAACGGCGCAGCGCGCCGACGAGGTTGGAGGTGCCGTTGGTGTGGTGGCCGGGCCCGAACAGGACCTCTTCGAGCGGCCCGACTGTTCCCACGTTGACCCTGTCGCCGCGGGGCAGTTCGAGGTGGTGGGCTTCCTGGCCCCAGTGCCAGCCCTTGCCGGGGGCTTCGTCGGCGCGGGCCAGGGCGCTGCCCAGCATCACGGCGTCGGCGCCCATGGCGATGGCTTTGACGATGTCGCCGGAGGATCCCATGCCGCCGTCGGCGATCACATGGACGTAGCGTCCGCCGGACTCGTCCATGTAGTCCCGGCGGGCCGCCGCGACGTCGGAGATCGCGGAGGCCATGGGCGAGTGGATGCCCAGGGCGCGGCGGGTGGTGGTGGTGGCTCCGCCGCCGAAGCCGACCAGCACGCCGGCGGCGCCGGTGCGCATCAGGTGCAGGGCCGGGGTGTAGCCGGCCGCCCCGCCGACGATCACGGGGACGTCGAGTTCGTAGATGAACTGCTTGAGGTTCAGCGGCTCGTGGTCCTTGGAGACGTGCTCGGCCGAGACAGTGGTCCCGCGGATGACGAAGATGTCGACGCCGGCGGCCACCACGGTCTTGTAGTGTTCCTGCGTGCGCTGCGGGGTCAGGGAGCCGGCCACCGTGACGCCGGCGGCGCGGATCTCGGCGAGGCGGGAGGTGATCAGCTCGGGCTGGATCGGCGCCTGGTAGAGCTCCTGCATGCGCCGGGTGACGGCCGGGCTGTTGGTCTCGTCGGCCAGGCCCGCGATTTCGTCCAGTACGGACTGCGGGTTCTCGTACCGGGTCCACAGGCCTTCGAGGTCGAGCACACCGAGTCCGCCGAGGCGGCCCAGGGCGATGACGGTCTCCGGCGACATGGCCGAATCCATCGGCGCCGCGATGACCGGCATGTCGAACTTGTAGGCATCGATCTGCCAGGAGACGGAGACGTCCTTGGGGTCACGGGTGCGCCGGTTGGGGACGATCGCAATGTCATCCAGGGAGTAGGCACGACGCCCACGCTTGCCTCGGCCAATCTCAATCTCGTAAGTCACTGCTCTAGGTTATCCCAGCGGACGCGGGGCGCCGCTTCGGCGTACTGTGGCGTCATGCTTTGGCGTAACGGACAGCGTTGGATCTTCGACGGACACATTGCCGGGCTCGGCACGGGATCGGGCCTGCGCGCGGTGGTGGGCCTGTGGACGCAGTCCCCGTTCGGGTCCTTCACCGACGCGATGGTCCAGCTGCCCTCCGGCCACCGGATCCTGCTGGCACCGAGCGTCGAGGCCGCCGATTTCATCAGCGCGGTCTATAACTTCGACGAGACCTGCATCGTGCCCCTGGCTTCAGAGCATGGGGCGGGGCAGCTCGCCGTCGACGCCGGGCCGCTGCGGATCCGCGCCCGGCTCGGGTCCCGCACCCGGCTGGGCGCCGTGGCGCGGCTGGTCCCCCGGGCTCTGGCGGTGCATCCGCGCTGGCTGCGTGCGGTCAACCCCGTTGCGGGCAGGATCATCCCCGGCGTGCGCACTGCGGGCACGGCCAAGGGCGGCCGGCGGGAATACTACGGGGTCACCGACCTGCACCGCATCGACTCCGCGACCGTCAGCTGGGACGGCGCCGACGCCGGCCCGCTCACCGCCGTCCGCCCCGCCGTCGGCTTCGGTTTCAGCAGCGTCCCGCCCGAACCCAGCCTGGCCCGGGTGCGGACGACCGTCGAGGGCGCTCCGCTTACTCGCCGCTGACGTTCTCGGTGTCCGGGACGGTGAGTTGGGACTCGAACATCCGGAAGTACCGGCCGCGGCGCGCCACAAGTTCCCTGTGGGTGCCTTGTTCCACGATGCGGCCTTCCTCGAGCATGTAGACCACATCGGCCTTCTCGATCGTGGCCAGGCGGTGGCTGATGGCGATGATGGTGCTGCTGCGGTCAGCGAAGAGCCGCGTGAAGATCCGGTGTTCGGCCAGCGCGTCGATGGCCGACGTCGGCTCGTCCATCACCATGAACGATGCGCCGCGGTAGAAGTTCCGGGCCATCGCCAGCCGCTGCCACTGCCCGCCGGAAAGGCCGGAGCCCTTCCGCCCGCGCGGGTCCTCCATCCAGTTGCTGACGTGGTTGTCCAGGCCGTTGGGCAGTTTGTTGATGAATTCGAGGGCCTCGGCATCCGCGGCGGAGCGCCGGACCCGTCCGTCGTCGCGGGGCGAATCGACGTCGCCGAAGAAGATGTTTTCCGCCGCGGTGGCGAATTCATACTTCAGGAACTCCTGGCTGAGCACCGCCAGGTGCCGGTGCCAGGAGGTGACGTCGACGGCGGCGAGGTCCACGCCGTCGAGCATCACCTGCCCGGAGTCGGGACGGTACAGCCCGGCCAGGATACGGATCAGGGTGGACTTGCCGGCGCCGTTCTCCCCCACGATCGCGATGTGCTGGCCCTGCCTGATGGTCATCGAAATGCCGCGGATCACCTCCAGTTCGCTGCCGGTGTACGTGAAGCGGATGTCCCGCAGTTCCACCGTCTTCGGCGCCTGCAGCAGCGGCGGGGCGTGGCCGGACGGCACGGGCAGGGCCATGAAGAGTTCGTAGTCCGTGAGGTTCGCCAGGTCCTCGTCGATCGAGCTCAGTGAGGAGACGAGGCTGTTGGCGGTCGAGAGGGCGCGGCTGACAATCTGCTGGACATAGAGGAACTGCCCCACCGGCTGGGCCCGGGCGATGATCTGGCCCACCACCCAGATCAGCGAGACCACCTCGGCGCCGTACTGCAGGGCATCGGCCGCGAGCTGTTTGGGGATGTAGCGCTTCTGGAAGTCCAGCCGGCGCTTTTCATCGGCGTCCCGCAGCCGGGAGCGCAGGCCCATCAGGTAGCCGACAATCCCGTAAAGCCGCATCTCGGCGATGTGCTGCGGTCGCAGGAGGTTGGTTTCGATCATCCTGCGCTGCCGGCGCGAATCGACCTGGGTGTTCCAGTGCGCGATCTGTTCGCGGGAGAGCTTGAACTGCAGGTAGACGCTGGGGACGATCGCAACCAGGACGATCACGGCGATCCACCAGCTGACCAGCAGCAGCGCGCCGATCGCCAGCAGCACGGAGACGAGCTGGGTGAAAATGGCGGCGATCCGGTCCAGGACGCGGGCGTAGGAGTCGGAGAAACGCTTCGCCCGGTCGTACAGGTCCACGGTTTCTTTGTCGTCGTAGCGCCAGAAGTCCAGGGTCAGGAAGCGCTCGTACATCAGGTCACCGACGATCGCGCCGACCCGGAAACTCATGAGCTGCTGGATGTAGCGGTCCACGCTGCTGAACGATCCCCAGAAGAGCCCGAGTGCCGCGGTGATGATGACGTACACGACGGCCTGCGCGCCGGCGTCGGCGTCGCCCGCGTAGGCGGCGGCCAGCGCCGTGGTGGTCAGGGCGGCGAAGTACGTCGTGACCAGCGGCAGCAGTGCCGAGATCAGCGAGCCCAGGACCTTCATGACGACGGCGGCGGGCGAGGCGCGGAAGCTCACCCGCAGCACTTGTGCCACGGCGCGGGCGTAGGGCTTGAGCGCGAGCTTGCGTTTGGGCGCGCGTGCCGGCAGGAGTTCGGACATGCCTCCAGCCTAGTTCCGGGACCCGGAACCGGGGCGTGAGCGGCACTGCCGCTGGGAATCGGGGCGCCCTTAAACCGGGTGAGCCCGCCGAAACTGTGGTTTCGGCGGGCTCACCCGGTTCGGGCGGGTCTTAGCGCGACCCGTAGTTCGGGGCTTCGACCGTCATCTGGATGTCGTGCGGGTGCGACTCCTTGAGCCCGGCCGGTGTGATGCGGACGAACTTGCCGCGCGCCTTCAGCTCCGCCACGGTCGGGGCGCCGGTGTAGAACATGGTCTGGCGGAGCCCGCCGACCAGCTGGTACGCCACCGACGACAGCGGACCGCGGTACGCGACCCGGCCCTCGATGCCTTCCGGGATGAGCTTGTCATCGCCGGAGACGTCGGCCTGGAAGTAGCGGTCCTTGGAGTAGGAGGTGTTCTTGCCGCGGGTCTGCATGGCGCCGAGGGAGCCCATGCCGCGGTAGCTCTTGAACTGCTTGCCGTTGACGAAAATCAGGTCGCCCGGGGATTCGTCGCAACCGGCCAGGAGGGAACCGAGCATCACGGTGTCGGCGCCGGCGACGAGCGCCTTGCCGATGTCACCGGAGTACTGCAGGCCGCCGTCGGCGATCAGCGGCACGCCGGCCGGGATGGCGGCCTTCGCCGACTCGTAAATGGCGGTGATCTGCGGGACGCCGACGCCGGCCACCACACGGGTGGTGCAGATGGACCCGGGACCGACGCCGACCTTGATGCCGTCGGCACCGGCGTCGATCAGGGCCTGGGCGCCTTCGCGGGTGGCGGCCTGGCCGCCGATGATGTCCACGTGCGCGGCAACGGGATCGGACTTGAGCCGGCGGATCATTTCCAGCACACCCTGGGAGTGGCCGTTCGCGGTGTCCACGAAGAGGGCATCCACACCGGCGTCGATCAGCGCCATGGCGCGTTCCCAGCCGTCGCCGAAGAAGCCGATCGCCGCGCCGACGCGCAGGCGGCCTTCGTCGTCCTTGGTGGCGAGCGGGTACTGCTCGGCCTTGGTGAAGTCCTTCGTGGTGATCAGGCCCTTGAGCCGGCCCTGCTCGTCAACGAGCGGGAGCTTCTCGATCTTGTTCGTGGCCAGCTTGTGCGAGGCTTCCTCGCGGCTGATGCCGACGTGTCCGGTCACGAGCGGCATCTTGGTCATGACATCGCTGACCAGCCGCAGCGGGAAGTCGGATTCGGGCACGAAGCGGGTGTCGCGGTTGGTGACGATGCCCAGCAGCCTGTTGCCCTCGTCCACGACCGGCAGGCCGGAGACGCGGTAGCGTGCACAGATTTCGTCCAGCTCGGCCAGCGTGGCCTCGGGGCCGATGGTCAGGGGGTTGGTGATCATGCCGGATTCGCTGCGCTTGACCCGGTCCACCTGGTCGGCCTGGTCGGCGATGGAGAGGTTGCGGTGCACGACGCCAAGACCGCCCTGGCGGGCCATGGCGATGGCCATCCGGGACTCCGTGACGGTGTCCATCGCGGCGGAGAGCAGCGGGGTCTGGACCGTGATGCGCTTGGAGATCCGGGACGACGTGTCCGCTTCCGAGGGGATCACGTCGGTGTGGCCGGGCAGGAGCAGGACGTCGTCGTACGTCAGGCCGATGAAGCCGAAGGGATCGTGTTCGGGCTGGGTCATGAGTGCGCCTCTTACCTTGGGTTACGGGGTCACGGGTAGGGGTTGCAACAGATGACCAGCCCGTCATTACGGGTCTGGCCTGTGCAGAAGGTCATGCAGAAGGTTCGTGCAGATGATTCGTGCAGAAGTCCTCAATAAATAGTAGAACCTTGGCGGCGATAGCCATATTCCGGGCGGTAATGTCCGGTTTCAATGTGAGCCGCCCCATGCCCGCACGGCTCCCCCGGACGGCTACCCCGGTCGGCCGGGCCTGCTCCCGGGCCGGTGGGCGCCGGACGGTGGTCGCCGGCCTACTTCCAGCCGGTGGCGGCGAGCAGCCGCCGTTCGAACATGGGGATCATGGTCTGGACGTACGTCTTGGTCAGGTGGTTGTCGTCCTTGTACACGTACACGTTGCCGACCACCGCGGGGCATGTTCCGTTGGCGCAGATGAAATCGCTCATGTCCATGAGGTGCAGCCTGGGCACCTGGCCGCGGTAGGCGTCCAGCGGCGAGGACCCCGCGAGCGATTCCTGCTCCGGCACGTTGCACTCCGAGGCATCCGGGCCGTACTTCTGGACGCACTCGGGCATATTGATGGTGAAGCGGGGGTTGTCGCGGATGCCCACCACGTCCATGCCGGCGTCGGTGAAGGGCTTGATGCCCGCCAGGTACTCAGGCACTTCGGTCTCGAACGGCGCTTCCTTGTGGGTCAGGGACGCAACCGTGAAAACGGCGTCGGGGCGGTGGTCCAGGACGTACTGCGCGCTGGCCCGGTTGAAGGCGTTGCAGTCCGCGTCCCGCTCCGGGGACTCCCCGCCGAAGCGGCAGTTGCCCTTCAGGAGCGTGACAACTTCCCAGCCGTGGCTTTTCGCGATGGGGCCCAGCGCCGCCATGTACTGCTGGGCATGGGAGTCACCGAGCACCACGATCCGTTTGGTGACCTTGTCCGGCTTGTTGTTCTGCAGGCACCCCTGAAGCAGGGGGTCGCTGGGGACGTTGGCGTCCGTGCACAGCCCGTCGATGTCCGCCCACTCGTTCTTCATCGCCGCCGGCGCGGGGATGATCTTGGCTTCCGGCGTGGGCTTGCCGGCGTTTTCCGGTGCCAGGGCGGCCGCGCCGGGGGTCAGTTCCTTGGGCTGGGACGCCGCCTCGGCTTCGTCGGCCAGGAGCTGGCTCTGCCACACGGCGACGGGACCCGCCAGCAGGGCACCACAGGCGGCGATCACGACGGCGGTGCGCCAGGCGCGGCGCTTGGGCCAGTGCCATTCGCGCAGCGGCTTCTCGACGAAACGGGTGGTGAGCACGGCCAGGACGAGGGACGCGGCAACGATGCACAGCCCCTGGAACAGGTTGGGTGCCGTGATGCCCGCCCCGGCGAGGGCCAGGACCAGCAGCGGCCAGTGCCAGAGGTAGAGCGCATAGGAGTTATCCCCCAGCGCCACCAGGGGTTTCCAGGTCAGGAAGCGGTCAACCCCGAAGCGGCTGCCGCTGTGACCGGCGGTGATGATCGCGGCGGCGGCCAGCGTGGGCCACAGCGCGATGAATCCGGGGAACGAACGGTCCACGGTCAGCAGGAGCCCGCAGGAGAGCATGGCCACGAGGCCGGCCCAGCCGAGCACGACGCGCAGGACCCTGCCCGGCTTCAGGTACGGCAGGGCGAGGGCAAGGAGCGAGCCGAGCGCGAACTCCCAGAGCCGGGCGCCGGTATCGAAGTAGGCGTGGGCCTGGTTCGTTGCGGTCTGCTGGATCGAGTAGGCCAGGGACACGGCGAAGATGGCGCCGAAGGCCGCGGCCAGCAGGGAGCGGTAACGCAGCAGGACGTGGTCCTGGCCGGTCCGGCGGCGGAGCAGGCGGGAAAGAAGTGCGGTGCCGGCAAAGACGAGCGGCCAGAGCACGAACACCTGGCCCTGGATCGAGAGTGACCAGAAGTGCTGGAGCGGGCTCGCGCCCGAATGGTCCTGGGCGTAGTAGTCCACGGCGCTGTCCGCCAGGAGCCAGTTCTGCCGGTACAGCAGGGAGGCCCAGGCCTGTTCAAGGACGTCGGGCCAGCGGCTTTGCGGCAGGATGGCCCAGGTTCCGGCGAGGACGCCGAGAACCACCACGACGACGGCGGGCAGCAGGCGCTTGAGCAGATGCAGCCAGTGGCTGAGCAGCCGCAGCGGCGCGCCGCTTTCGACTTTCCGTGTGAAGCTGAGTGTCATCAGGAAGGCTGAAATGAGGAGGAAGATGTCCACGCCGCCGGAGACCCGGCCCAGCCACACGTGGTACGTGACCACCATGAGGACCGCGAGGGCGCGAAGGCCCTGGACTTCGGGGCGGTAGCTTGTTTTTCGGGTCGCCGGAGAACCTGCATCCGCCCGTGGCGGGGTGACGGTGGTTCGCTCGTTCGACACAAAGATCCCTTCCGGCCGGTTTCCAAAACATCAATGTTACCGAAACGTAATTTTCTTTGCCAATCACACGGGCCCGGCGGCGTCCTTCACACGCCTGGCCGGCGGCGCATCCAGAGGGGCCGGCCGGCGCCTTCGGCCGCGGGGCGGAGGCTAGGCTGGTAGGAGTCTGAGGAGGCCGCCAAGTGATCGTGCAGGTGCGCATTTGTGTTCCGGGTGAATTGTCCGGAGTTGTTCTCGAAAGTTGTACAAACCACGTCGGCGTCTCGGAGGTGGCGCTCGCGAAGGCCTCTTCCGTCACGCCGCCCGGGGACGTCATCGAGGTTTTGCTGGCCCGGGAATCCGTGGAGGGGCTCGTGGAGAAGCTGCACGCCCTCGATGTCCAGCAGCGGGGATCGATTACGGTCATCGCACCGGACCTTGTGCTCTCGGACCGCGCCGACAGGGCGGAGGCGGAGGCTCCAGGTGAGGGCGCGGACGCCGTGATCTGGGACGAGGTGTCGCGGCAGACCGGCGAGGATTCGCGCCTGACGTGGAGTTTCCTGGCGTTCCTGGTCCTGGCGACCCAGCTGGCGGCCATCGGCATCGTGACGGACTCCACCATTGCGATTGTCGGTGCCATGGCCGTGGGCCCGGAGTTCGGCCCGCTGGCTGCCCTGGCCGTGGCCCTGGTCCGGCGCCAGCGGCGGCTTGGCCGTGACGCGGCTCTGGCCCTCGGCGTTGGTTTTCCCGTCGCGATGCTGGCCGCCGCGCTGACCGCGTGGCTCTCCGTGCCACTCGGGCTGTTCCCCGCGGACGCGCTGGACCACGGTTCAGCAGTTGAATTCATCTACCACCCCGGCCCCTATTCCCTGATCGTCGCCGTCCTCGCCGGGACAGCCGGGATGCTGTCGGTCATCAGCCGGCGCTCGGCGGCGCTGATCGGGGTGTTCATCTCCGTCACCACGGTGCCGGCAGCCGGGTTCGTGGCCGTGGCACTGGTCCTGGGCGAGTACCAGAAGGCAGCCGGCTCCGCCCTGCAGCTGTTCCTGAACCTGGTCGGAATCGTCGTGGCCGCCGTCGGCGTCCTGCTGTTCTACCGGCTGGTGACCAGGCGGCTGGCACCGGACACCGCCCGCCAGCTGCGGCGCAGGGCGGACCGCTCCCAGCACTGACCCACGGGCGCCGCAGGTGCCCGCGACGGCCGGCAGTCCCGGGGCCGTCGGGCTCAGGGGCCGTGGGGCTTAGGGGCCGGGGAACGTCGGACTTAGGGGCCCCATCCGGTCGCGGCGAGGAGCCTCTCGCTGAACATGGGGGCCATGCTGGCCGCATAGCTCCGGCTGAGGTGGTTGTTGTCCAGGTAGACGTAGGTGTTGCCGACCGCGCCCGGGCATTCCGTGCCGGTGCAGATCAGGTCAGTCATGTCAACGAACGCGACGCCCGGCAGCTTGGCCTCCAGCGCGGCCAAGGGATTCGTTGCCGCAAGGAGGCCCTGCTCGCGCGGCCTGCAGTCCGGCGCGTCGGCACCCTTGGTCGCTACGCACTCTGCCATGTTGAAGGTAAAGCGTGGATTGTCCCGGAGGGCCACGACCTTGATGCCCTCGTCCGTCCAAGCCTTCGCAGTGGCTTCGAAGCCCGGGATCACGGTCTCCTGTGGCGACGACGGCGCCGCCTCAGTGCCCACGATGATGATGGCGTCCGGCGGGTTGTTCTTCACTTCCGATGCGACGGCCGCATTGAAATTGTCGCAATCCGCCGAGACGTGCTGCGGCGCTATGTTGGGTTTGCAGGCACCCTTGAGCATGGCGTAGAGCCGCCAGCCCTTCTCATCGCTGAGGGGAGCAATCGAGCCCAGCCATTGCTGTGCGTGGGAATCCCCGATCACGAGGACCTTTTTCGCTCCGGTGTCGGATTGGTTGTTCTGGAAACAGTCCTTCTGAAGGACCGGGTCCTGCGGCTGCAGGTCACCGGAGCACGAATTCGGGAGGCTGGCCCAGTCCTGCGGCAGCGTCTGCGGGGTGGGGAGCAGGACGGCGTTCGCGTCGGCCTGGTCCACAAAGCCCGGCGTCAGCGCCAAGGCGCCCGGGTTGTTCTTCGGGGCTTGGGCCAGGACTGCTTCGCTTTCGAGGTGCTGCTGGATCTGAATCCCGGCCAGCGGCACGGCGGCGGTGACCACGGCCAGGCCGATGGCAACGAGGGCGCGGCGCCGCCGCACCTCCGGCCACTGCCACTCACGCCAGGGCTTCTCAATGAAGCGGGTGGTGAGGTAGGCGAGCACCAGTGAAACAGTGACGATGACGGCGCCTGTGATCAGACCAGCCTTTTCCCTGTGCATCACGGCAAGGGCGATGACCAGAACCGGCCAGTGCCACAGGTACAGGGCATACGAAATGTCGCCCAGCCGGACCAGGGGCTTCGAACTCAGGATGCGGTCGACGCCCAGCTTGCTGCCCGACTGCCCGGCTGCGATGACACAGGCGGCCGCCAGGGTGGGCCAGAGCGCCACGAACCCGGGGAAGGAAGCCTGGACGTTGAGCAGGAGGCCGCAACTGAGCATGGCCACAATGCCCAGCCAGCCAAGCCCGACCCGCCAGGCCCGCGGAAGCCGCAGGGCAGGAAGGGCCAAAGCCACCAGCGTGCCCAGGGCAAACTCCCACAGCCGGGCCCAGGTGTCGAAGTACGCCTCCGTTTGGCTCGCCTGCGTGAAGACGATCGAGTAGAGCAGCGAAACAACGAAGATCACGGCGAAGATGTAGCACAGCAGCACGCGGTAGCGGAGCCTGAAGCGCTTGGCGGCGACCGCGGCCCCCACAAAGATGAGCGGCCACAGGATAAAGACCTGGCCCTGGATCGAAAGGGACCAGAAATGCTGGAAGGGGCTGGCCTGGCTGTGGTCCGCGGCGTAGTAGTTCGTCGCCTGGGTCTGCAGGAGCCAGTTCTCGGCATAGCCCAGCGAGGCCCAGCCCTGGTTGATGATTTCCATCCACCGGGTCCGGGGCAGGAAGAGGACCGTTGCGGCAAGGATGGCCACCAGGACGGTGACGGCGGCCGGGACGAGGCGCCGGAACAGGTGCAGCCAGTGTTTGATGAGGGCCATGGACCGGCCCTGCTCGTAGCGGCCCACGAACTGCAGCGTCATGAGGAAGGCCGAGATCAGCAGGAAAACGTCCACGCCGCCGGACACCCGGCCCAGCCAGATGTGATAGGTCATGACCATCAGCACGGCGAGGGACCGGAGTCCCTGGATTTCGGGCCTGAAGGTGGACTTTCGGCCGGACTTGGCTGCGGGATCGTGCCCCGCCGCGGCATTCTGCCGGGCAGGCCGGGGCAAGGTTCCTTGCTGTGTCATAGAACTACCCCTCAACCAGATAACCAAAGCCTCCATGTTACCAAAACGTAATTTTGATGGCCAATCGCCACGGTGGCCACTGATCCCCATTGAGGCATGCCAACGTGGGAGTTTCCAGTGAACCCGCGACGCTGGAGCGGCACCTGACGGGTTAACTCTGCCAGAATCACGGCAACTTGCGGCCACGAACACGGCAGAACGGCAGCAGTGACTCGACAGAAAAAGGGACGGCCCGGCAGATGCCGGACCGTCCCCCTGCGGGCAGAGCCTAGTGCTTGTGCCCTGCGTGCTCGTCTTCGTCAGCCGGCTTCTCCACCACGAGGGTTTCTGTGGTGAGGACCAGCGCCGCGATGGACGCCGCGTTGCGCAGAGCCGCACGCGTCACCTTCACGGGGTCGATCACGCCGGCGGCGATCAGGTCTTCGTATTCGCCGGACTTGGCGTTGAAGCCCTGGTTCACGGCGGATTCGGCGACCTTGGCAACGACGACATAGCCGTCGAAGCCGGCGTTCTGGGCGATCCAGCGCAGCGGCTGGGTCAGGGCGCGGCGGACAATGCCGACGGCGGCAGCCGCGTCACCTTCGAGGGCCTGAACGGCGGGGTCCTCGTCGAGCGCCTTCAGCGCGTGGATGAGGGCGGAGCCGCCGCCGGCCACAATGCCCTCTTCGAGGGCAGCGCGGGTGGAGGACACGGCGTCCTCGATGCGGTGCTTCTTTTCCTTCAGCTCAACCTCGGTGGCAGCGCCGACCTTGATCACGCCGATGCCGCCGGCCAGCTTGGCCAGGCGTTCCTGCAGCTTTTCCTTGTCCCAGTCCGAATCGGTGCGGGTCAGCTCGGCGCGCAGCTGGGCAACACGGGCGGCGACGTCCTCGGCCGAACCGGCGCCGTCGACGATCGTGGTGTTGTCCTTGGTGACCGTGATGCGGCGTGCGGTGCCGAGCACCTCAAGGCCAACGGTGTCCAGGCTCAGGCCCAGCTCCGCGGAGACAACCTGCGCACCGGTAAGGGTCGCGATGTCCTGCAGCATGGCCTTGCGGCGGTCACCGAAGCCCGGCGCCTTGACGGCGACGACGTTCAGCGTGCCGCGGATGCGGTTGACGATCAGCGTGGACAGGGCCTCGCCCTCGACGTCTTCGGCGATGATGAAGAGCGGCTTGGAGCTCTGCAGCGCCTTTTCCAGCAGCGGCAGGAAGTCCTGCACAGAGGAGATCTTGCCCTGGTTGATCAGGATCAGGGCGTCCTCGAGGACGGCCTCCTGGCGTTCCGCGTCAGTGACGAAGTACGGGGACAGGTAGCCCTTGTCGAACTGCATGCCCTCGGTCAGGACCAGCTCGGTCTGCGTGGTGGAGGACTCCTCGATGGTGATCACACCATCCTTGCCGACCTTGCCGAACGCCTCGGCCAGGAGCTCGCCGACCTCGTCGCTCTGGGCGGAGATTGCGGCCACGTTGGCAACCTGCGTGCCTTCAACCGGGCGCGCGTTCTCCAGCAGGCGGGCGGCAACGGCCTCGACCGAAACCTCGATGCCGCGCTTGATTTCGCCCGGTGCGGCGCCTGCCGCTACGTTGCGCAGGCCTTCCTTGACCAGGGCCTGGGCCAGAACGGTGGCGGTGGTGGTGCCGTCGCCGGCAACATCGTTGGTCTTGGTGGCGACCTCCTTGGCAAGCTGCGCGCCAAGGTTCTCGTAGGGGTCGTCCAGCTCGACTTCACGGGCGATGGTCACACCATCGTTGGTGATCGTGGGGGCGCCCCACTTCTTGTCCAGTACGACGTTGCGGCCGCGCGGGCCCAGCGTGACCTTGACGGTGTTGGCGAGCTTATCGATGCCGGCTTCAAGCGACCGGCGGGCAGCGTCGTTAAACGCAAGCTGCTTTGCCATGGTTTTGTCCTTTCAAGACAGAACCCCGCGCAACTGATCCGTTCATTGCGAAGGATCGGCTGCGCGGGGGTCCAAGAGAGTTACTTTACGACGATCGCCAGAACGTCGCGGGCGGAGAGTACGAGGTACTCGGTGCCGCCGGTCTTGACTTCGGTTCCGCCGTACTTGGAGTAGATGACGACGTCGCCGACGGCAACGTCAACGGGAACGCGGTTGCCGTTGTCATCGAAGCGGCCGGGGCCTACTGCAACAACTTCGCCTTCCTGCGGCTTCTCCTGCGCGGAGTCCGGGATAACCAGGCCGGAAGCCGTGGTCTGCTCGGCTTCGAGCGGGCGGACAACAATACGATCCTCAAGAGGCTTAATAGAGACCGACACTCGGACCTCTCCTTTTCGTCAGCAAATTCGTGGACTATGAAGCGGTGATGCCAAGGCGCACAGACCGTCGTCGCGGTGCCGGCAGCGTGCCTGGCGGAACGCGCTTCATGTGTTAGCACCCTCCTAGGGAGAGTGCTAATGACGACTCTATGTAAATGGTTAGCACTCGGTCAAGGCGAGTGCCAGAAATTCGTTCCGGGTGAACATTTCCCCCCGTGGGACATGCCCATTTTTTGTTGCGGCCAGAGGACACTTGGGCCTCATGCTCACTGCCCGCGCTGAGCGATGGACATGCCCAACGGATACGGGCCGCCGGAGCGGAAATATCCAACGTGCGTGGGCTGCCCGGGAGGACATGCCCATTTTTTGCTGCGGCCAGAGGACACTTAGGCCTCATGCTCTGTGCCCCTGCTGAGCGATCGACGTGCCCTACGACGGCGGCCGGTCCAGAGGGCCATGCCCATTCTTTGTTGCGGCCAGAGGACATTTGGGCATCATGCTCTGTGCCCGTGCTGAGCGATGGACATGCCCAACATGCGTCGGCTACCCGGGAGGAAATGCCCACTCTTGAAGCTCAGCGGTGGACATACCCAACGGGTGCGGGCTGCCGGGGAGGACATGTCCATCCGCGGCGCAGGAGGCTGGGCATGTCCCGTGGCCTGCGGCCGTTGGCACTGCCTGGCGGTGCGGGCGCCTGCCCATTAGCCCGTCTATTCGCGCGCCTCCTGGCTGGCTACTGGTCTGCGAGGTCGTCGAAGTCCACGTCCTCGCCGTCGTCTTCGTCCGCGTTCTGGCCTTCGTCATTCCGGTGCCGGAACATCAGCACGGCGCCGGCGGCGGCCAGCAGAATGCCGGCGATGAGGAAGATGATGCCGCCGAGCCGGGCCGCGGTGTAGGTCTCGCGGATGGCCCGGGCCTCGTCTGTGGCGTCCTGGACGTTCTTGCCGCCGACGGAA
>Ga0207691_10001203_pt1 | contig 25773 bp, 18 predicted proteins | sample KBSM13metaG_FD_184327 | JGI IMG/M metagenome (GOLD analysis project Ga0207691, IMG submission 184327) | Miscanthus rhizosphere microbial communities from Kellogg Biological Station, Michigan, USA - KBS M1-3 metaG (SPAdes) (version 2) | ecosystem: Host-associated > Plants > Roots > Rhizosphere >...
CAACTTTTTTTCTTGGGGGCTGCTCTCCAGCTCGTTCAGCGCCTCTTCGACCAGGAGCCGTGACTCGTTCACCGAGCTGGCTAGCACCAGCAGCACCTGCTCGGCGAGCGCTCGCGCGCGCAGCAGCCCGTCAGCCGAGGGCTTGGTCAGCAACAGCGCGCCGTTTTTCCTTCTGACGCGGACGAGGTCTGGGCCGATCACTCAACCTCCCCCGTAGGCCGCGTGCTCACGGCGGCGGTCGCTCGTGTACACCTCACCGGTCTTGCGCGAGACCAGCTCGTAAAGCGTTGCGAATTTATCGCCCTGGCGGCGCAAGATTCGGCCCAGGCGCTGCACGTGCTCGCGCACCGAGCCGCTGCCGCTGATGATGATCGCGACGCTGGCATCGGGCACGTCTACCCCTTCGTTCAGCACCTTGGAGGTAGCGATCGCTCGATAGCGACCGTCGGCAAAGCGCTCCAAGATTTCACTGCGTTCTTTGACCTTGGTCTGATGGGTGATGATGGGCAGCAGGAAGCGCTTGGAGATGGCGTAGGCCGTCGCGTTGTCTTGCGTGAAAATCAGCGCTTTCTCGTTGCGGTGCGCTTCCAGCAAGCGCTCGATGTAGTCGAGCTTGGCCCGCGCCCCGAGCGCTAGCTCGCGCTGCCGACGATAGGCGCGCATCGCGCGCTGGCCGACGACGCTGCGCGCCGAACGCATGATGAAATCGTTCCAGCCGCGCGGGCTGCCCATGCGAATGCCTTGGCCGCGCACGAAATCGAGATAAATGGCGCGCTCCAGCTCGTATTCGGCGCGCTCCTCCGGGCTCAGATCGACCTCGACGCGTACTGTCTCGTACTCCGCCAGATAGGGTCCAGTCATCTCCACGATGTCCTTCCGGAACACCGTCGGGCCAATCAAGTGCAGCAGCTTGGCGTCGCCCCCGTCTGCCCGTTCGGGCGTCGCGCTCAGGCCGAGTCGGAACGGCGCCAAGCACAGCTCGGCGGCCAACGCATAGCTCGGCCCCGGCAAGTGGTGGCACTCGTCGAATACGATCAAGCCGAAGCGGGCCCCGAAATGGTCCATATGCAAGCACGCCGAGTCGTACGTGGTCACGGTCAGCGGCTTGATTTCGTAGCTGCCGCCGCCAACGACGCCGACCTCACAGGCGAAGCTGGTGCGCAAGAGATCGTACCATTGCCGGACCAGGTCGAGCGTCGGCGCGACCACCAGCGCGCTACGCCTTTTATCGTCGATGGCCAGCAGCGCGACGTGGCTCTTGCCCGCGCCGGTCGGCAAAACCACGACGCCTCGCCCCTTGGCCTCACGCCAAGCGCGCAGCGCTTCCGTCTGAAATGGCCGAGCTTCACGCACGATACTGAGCCCTCGTTCGAGCTCCACATAGGCCCGGGCTTGGTCATCGTACGCCGCCCCTTCGCGGTGCAGCAGCCGCACGAGCTCGGCATAGGCCAGCGCCGGCGCACGAAAACAACGACTGCGGGCGTCCCACTTGGCGTGGGGCGCCAGGCTCAGCCCGTCGGGCAGCGTGCCGCGTAGCTCGAGCGTGCCCGCGGCAAAGCTCAGCGTGAGCGTGCTCACCGGAAAAAACGCCCCGCGCCGTCTCCGGAAGTGCCACCCATCAGCTCGACCGGCACGTGGAACACCAGCTCGCCCATGTACAGCCCGCGCCGCTCGCGCATGCGCAGCAGCGATACCGTGCAGTTGCCGAACTTGAGGATGCAGACACGCGGGATCGGCTCGCACAAAAGCGCCTTGACCAACTGGTAGTGAAAGCCGCCGTGGCCGACCAAAAGTACGCGCTCTTCGGCCACTCGATGGCGCGCTTCGAGTCGCGCCATCAAGCGCGTCAGGCGGGCTTGCACGTCCGCGTAGCTTTCACCACCGTAGGCCGCGAAATCGCCGGTCTCGCCCAGCGGGCGGTGCATGAACTCCGGGTGCGCCTCGCGGATCTCGGCCTCGTTCAAACCCTCCAAAGTGCCGGCCGCGATCTCGGGCAGATCTTCGTCGACCCGCGCGCTCGGACGAATGCCCGTATCGGCCAGGATGCTGGCCGTCTCGAAGGCACGCTTGAGCGGCGAGCTATAGACGGCGTTCAGCGTGAGGCCGCTTTGCGCGATGAAGGCCGCTGCGCGCGCAGCTTGCTCGCGACCGAGCGCACTGAGCGGGTAGTCGCGTTGGCCTTGCATGCGGCTTTGGGCGTTGCCTTCACTCTCGCCGTGACGCAAAAGCATGATTTCCATGGGCGGTCGGGCGGGAGTTTGCCAGAATCTCTACCTGAAGCAGCGAATTGTCGCGAGGCACGCGAGGAGCACCGAGAGTGGTCGACATCTACGCCAAATATGAGGGAGAGCTACATTGCAGCGCCCAGCACGGTCCGTCCGGCGCGGTGCTGGTCACGGACGCGCCGGTCGACAATCAGGGGCTCGGCGCCTCGTTCTCCCCGACCGACCTCGTGGCCACGGGCCTCGGCACCTGCATGCTGACCGTGCTCGGGATCTTGGCCAAAAAGCGCGGCTTTCAGCTGGAAGGCACGCGCGTGCACGTGAAAAAGACCATGACCCCGAGTCTGCCGCGGCGCATCGCCGAGCTGGCCGTCGAAATCACCTTTCCGCCGCCGGTTACGCTGAGTGTCGCAGGGGCGCGCGCCGAGCTCGAGCGCACGGCGGAGCAGTGCCCGGTTCGCTTGAGCCTTTTGGACGCGATCGCGGTGCCCACGCGCTTCGACTGGCAGAGCGAGTGAGCTATTCGTTGCGCTCGGGCGCGGCCAACGTTCCGACGCACGAATTGCCGTGAGCCGTTCGAAAACAGCGCACGCCCACCACGTCGGGGGCGCCCAGGCGCCCGGCCGCAATCAGCACCCCGAAGCGCAGCGCGCGTTCATCGCAGTCGTCTGCGCAATTGGCAGTCAAATCGCCCAAGCGCACGTGGGACAGCGGCATCAGCGAAAGCTCGTGAACGTCCGCGGAAGGACGGGGCGGGCCCTCGAAGCTCGTCACCGCAGGCTCGAAGTTCAAGCAAATCCGGAAAGCCAGCGACGCATCGGGCTCATCGATGCGCGCGACGTCGCTCGGGCTCGGCGCCGGCCTGCCTGGCGGAAATGAGCGAGGCGCGCTCAGCGGCCGCGGGTTGGCCGAAGCAGCGCTGCGATAGCGAGCGACTTCGGCGGCGCACGACAGCTCGTGCGCTTCGCTCGTGCCCAAGCGTCGCACGGCGCACGCAGTACCGAGCAGCGCTTCCCCGCCAGCGCTCGCCGCTGATTCACGCAGGGCCAGGCGCAGCCGTTCGTTGCTGCAATCCAAATCACTGAGGGTTTCACCCTCGAGGCGACGAAAGCCAGGCTTCCGCGTGCAGCGGGCGCGCACGGTACCCAGTGTTTCGAGCTCACTCGTCCGCGCGCCCAGCTCGAACAACGCTTCGGGCTCAGCGCGCCGCGCTTCGCGTGTGCCTTCGAAATGCGCGGGATCGAAGCGCGCGGCGCAGGCCGTCGCTAGCAGCGAGGCCGCGAGCAGGGTCAACGACCCGCGACGATTCAGCTGCGCTAGGCTCGTGCTCATCATGGTGAGCACGAGCCTAGCGCGCTCGATCGTCAGTCACAAAACACATCGGCGCGTCAGGTCCGGAACCTGCCGCGCCGATGCTTCTGCAAATGGCTTGTTCTGCGGCTCAGCGCGTACGCACCGAGCCGAAGAACGGGGGCACTCAGGCCGCGCCGCCGGTACCGGCTGCTTCGGGAGCACCACCAGCGCCGGAGTCGCCCGTGTCGCCAGCGACACCGAGCTCACCGCCAGCACCGCCGACGGGCTCTACCGAGCCAGCAGCGCCGCCTTGACCGACTTCACCGGCCGCGCCGCCGCCGCCGGACTTGCCAGCACCGCCGCCGCCAGCCTTGCCAGCACCGCCGCCGCCGCCAGCCTTGCCAGCTGCGCCGCCCGAGGGGCCGCCCGAGTCGTCATCGCTGCCGCATCCCACCAACGCGATGCCCGCGCCGAGCGCGACCACTGCGAGCAAGCCAGTTAGCTTCTTCATATACATTCCTCCGAAATAACCTAGGTTAGTCACGAAACACGTGGGGCTAGATCGCCCGCTGGCCCTAAGCACGTAGCGTGCCAAATTGACAACGATACGTAAGCAACCAGCTAAGTCCTAAGAACTATTAAGCAATCCCAAATCGGTGCAAGTCTGAAACCCACACCAACCACCATGAACCCCGACTTTCGTGTCATGGTGGCAGCCTCTTACAACCGCTTGATTCCCATTGCAATCCTATGACGCAGCGGTTTCTGCCCAAACTAGGCGTGTAAGCCCGCGTAGGGGCGGGTCGGGGCATGGGCGTGTGGCACAGCTTTTTTATTAACTGGTGAAGATCACACGCATTTCCTGCGCTGACACGGCCCGTCAGCCGATTTTTCGCGTCCGGCTTCACTCGCCGCGTTTTTTTCGCATGCTGGGTGTCACTTTGTCGAAGCGACCGACGGCGGGGCCAATCGCGTCCCGTCCAAAGCGCTCGCGGATCGCGTCGAGCGCCGCCCCGAGCTGACGTTTTGGCGACGCCGCCTTGCTGAACAGGTCGAGCTGGGTCTGCTGCGAGGTGGCGAGCTGTGAGACAGACACGCCGAGCAAGCGCACCGGTTCCAGGATCTTGGCCGCGTCCCACAGCTCGAGCACGACCTCACGGATGACGCGGCCGTCGTCGGTCGGCAGCCGGAGCGTCTTGGCGCGCGTGAGCAGGGGGTACACGGGTTCCTCGCCGTCCTCGCCCGGAATGCGGGCTGCGCGACGAGAGCGCGACTGACCCAGCTTGATTTTGAGCGTGATCGTGTGGCCCACGTAGCCTGCGCGTCGCAAGCGCCGAGCGACTTCATCGGCGTGCGCGGTGAGCGCGGCGCTCACCGTTTCGCGCGCGCTGATGTTCACCTCGAACGTGCTCTCCTCGCCGATCGACTTCGCGGCGCGCGCCGACACGACCGGCCGCGTGTCGTGGCCCGCCGCCAACGCCTGCAACTCAGCCGCCCGATCGCCGAGCTCGCGAGCCAGCTGATGCGCGTCGTAGGCGACCAAATCGCCCAAGGTTTGCAGCCCCAGGCGCGCAAGCCTCTGGGCCAGGACGGGACCGACACCCCACAGCCGACGGACGGGCAAAGGCGCGAGCAAAGCAGTCACGTCGTCAGCCGCGACCACGCGCAAGCCATCGGGTTTGGCCAAGGTGCAGGCAATCTTGGCGACCAGCTTGTTGGGTGCCACGGCCACCGTCACCGTCAGCTCGGTCTGCTCTCGGACGCGCTGTTTCAGCTGGGTCGCGAGCGCGAGCGGTCCCCCGAACAAGCGCTCCGAGCCGGTGATGTCGAGGAACGCCTCGTCGAGCGCGAGCGGTTCGATCTCGGGCGTGAACTCCGCGAAGACCGCGTGCACTTGCTCGGAGACCTCGGCGTAGCGCGCCATGTTGGGCGCCACGAATACGCCCTCGGGACACAGGGCACGCGCGCGGAAGCCGGGCATCGCTGAACGCACTCCGTACTTGCGCGCTTCATAGGAAGCCGCGGAGACCACACCTCGCGCTGAGTTGGCTCCGACGATCACGGGCCGCCCGCGCAGCTCGGGGTGATCGCGCTGCTCGATCGACGCGTAGAAAGCGTCCATGTCCGCATGCAGGATGAAGCGCGAAGCGCGCCCAACCGGCGTCACGGGCGGCGCTGGGATTGCTCGAACAGGCCCGCTCCAGGAATGAAGCGAAGCGGCACGCTGCCGGTCTCGCCGACACGATTTTTGTACACGAAGAGCTCCATCGCGCGCGCGCCGTCGGCCGCGGGCGGCTCCCCAAGCGGGCGCAATTCGCCCGCGAGGGTGACCGCGGGCGCAACCAGCTCGGCGTGCCGCGACAGCGTGGTGAAGACGACGGCGCAGCCCTGCTCGGCAATCCGTCGCAAATCGTAGGCGACGGCGGTGACGCGCCCTTCCAGGCTGCTGTTGGCCGCGCTGGCCAGCGTGACCGAGCCGCCGCCCGTCGCCGAAAAGGCCTCGATGTCATCGACCACCAGCGCCGCGCGTTCGTGGCGCGACCATTGCTGGGCCGCGCACTCGGCGAGTGATTGCGTCGATTCGAGTCCGCGGGCGCGGTACAGGTGGAGCTGCGCCCCCACCTTCTTGACCACGGTTTCCACGGAGTCGGCGACCGCGCGGTGGGTGTTCGCGTCCTGCCAAGCCCGACCCGACCAGATCATGCCGTAAGGGGTGTGCACCTCCGGGTACTCTCGGTACAGGGCGCGCGCCGTGAGGCGAGCCATGATCTCGGTGGCGTCGAGGGAGGCACTGGCGAACACCACGCCGGCTTTCGCCCGCGCAGCCATATAGCCAATCAAGAGCGAAAGGGCGGTGCGCCCCACCCCGGGGGCGCCGGCGATCGCCAACACCGTCCCGCTGCGGAGCCCGCCGTGGAGCATGCGGTCCAGGGTCGGAAAACCGGTGGCGGTGGCCGGCTCCTGCGCGCCCAGGCGGGTCGTGACATCCACTTGCATCGCCGTCAGCGCGATGCCCGCCGCGCCGCCGGACTTCGGAATGTTGTCGGAGCTCACCGCTGAAGGATAGCCGACTCAGGCCCAGGCAGCGGACGGGCCGCCGGAGAGCGGCGAAAAAGCCGGCCAGGGACCGGCGGCGCGCCGAGCCGGCCTCGCGGACGAGACGGCGAAGTCGAGACAAACATCTCGTTTCGAGACGGCCAACCCCCATATTTCCCGCATTTTTAGCTGGCACGAGCTTCGCAAGAGCAACGGCACATGTCTAAGAAACGGACTCACTCAGCGCCGCCCCTGGCGCTCGCCTTAGATGGCAGCCTGCTGCTTAACGCCACTGGCCAGCTCGATCCCAGCCTGTTTGCGAAGCTCGCCCAAGCGCTGTCGGTCCGTCCCAACGAGCTCTTCGTCGGGACGCGGTTACCACCCGCGCAGCGCAGCCAAGCGCTCGATCGGTTCGATGACGCGGCCGCGGAAGCCGCCGCACGCATCCATGGCCTGAACGCACAAAGTTCTAGCCGGGGCAGATCACGTAAGACCTACAAAAAGGTCTGATGTAAGGCGCGCAAATGCCCTTACGATGCCCCCATCACCCATGGGGAAAACCTCGACCGACACCGCATTTGCATTCAAGTCCTCCCTAAAGACTGGAGCTGAACGCTTTCTCGCCCAAGCCCTCGCCCACGTGTTGGCCCAAGGCTTTCGCACTGCCGACGATTTCTTGAGACACTTCAAGCCCCTCGACCTGATGATAGCGCTCGAGTCGGCTCACGAGCTGCGCGCCGAAATCTTGGTCAAGGCCGCCGGCGTCCACCAGAAAATCGCGATCAAAAAGTCGACCACCTCCGGTGCCGAAGACTTGCGTATCGCCATCGAAGAAGGGTTGACCGACGCCGCGTCGATCTTGGAGCTGTTCCCAGCCGACGACCGCGTCCGCTACCTGGAAGCTCCCCGCCTCTGGTCGTTCCTGGTGGAGGACGAGTTCTGGTCCACGCTCAATGCGGAGGCGAATCGCGAACGCGCGATCGGCCGCATGACCTTCACGCTCGAGAACGCACTGCGCGAAGATTTGATCTCGCTGGCGGATATCGCCGACGGCATCACCTTCGAGATGCTGTCCACGCGCCTGCCGCACAAGGAATTGCAGAAGTTGGTGGCCCATGCGCTGAAGCTCGGACGCGAGCGCAAGCCGCTGACCGAAGAGGCCCTGCTCGAAAGCGTGTCCTTGGCGCAAGTCGTGGGTTACGTGCCGCTCGAGCACGTCTGGAAGTCGGTGATCGTCGAGCGCATCGCGAAGCCAGCCGGGTTCCTGGCCACGCCCGCACCGATTGACGCCAAGCCCCCTTCGACCCCCACGGCTCAGGTGAATCGCGGCGCAGCGTCGCCCAGCAAGGACGAGCCGAGCGCAGACGCTCGCAAGTCCGTACCGCCGCCGAGGCCGCCGAGCGGCGCACCGCGCAAGCCGGAGGACAGCCTGCCGGACATGACCGCCGCTGAAGACGACGTGGACAAGCTGATTGAGAACGCGCAGCGACCCGCCCCGGAAGAGGAGGCGCGCCGTCGCGTGCTGGAGAAGCTGGCAGCCATCAGCCGCTTACCACCTCACCACGAGGCCCTGACCACGCCCGTGCTGCTCTCGATCGAGTCGATGTATGCGGAGCTGCTGAGCGCCTCGACCGACGAAGCGCGCGAGCTGTGCATCCGAGAGTCGTTTCCCAATCCGACACAAATGTCGAGCGCCCTGCTCGCGTTGATCGAGCTCTTGGATCCGAGCATCGACATCAACGACCCGGTGATCCGGGATGCCGACGTGGACTCGCTGATCAAGGTGGTTTTGTTCGAGGAGCGCCACCGCTACGAGCAAGCGCATCCCTCACTGCGCCCGCCGCCCTCGAACGCCCCGCTACCACCGCCAACCGGAGCGCGGCGCGGCGCCGGCTCCGCGCCGCCGCCCCTGCCACGCCCGACCGGCGCGGGCGGCGCGAGCGTACCGCCTCCTCTACCGCCCCCGGGCGGCGAGAAGCGCGCTCGCTGAGCTGGTCGTCTCTTCCCCGCGTCACAAAGCCAGAAGGCCGAGCCGGTTACCCTGCTCGGCCTTCTGCTTTTTGTGTATCGAGTGCCGACGGAGGGACTTGAACCCCCACGACCTTGCGATCGCGTGGACCTGAACCACGTGCGTCTGCCAATTCCGCCACGTCGGCATTCTTGGATCGGCCCAAGAACCCAGGCACTCGCTCGTTTCCGTAACTCGTATCGTATCACCAGGGGTCGGCCGCGAAGCCGATCAGGTCCCAACTGGCGCGCCGGGTCTACCTCAGCGGGGCGGCAAGATGCAAGAGGAACGAGTGACAAAACCGGTGCCGCCGGCGCTTGTCCTACCCCGGCCCAGAAAAAACTCCTGGTGGTCCGCGGCCCGCTGGTTCGAGGATGCACGGATGCGCGGATTTTTGATTGGGGTCAGTGTTTCTCTCGCGTTCATCGTCGGCTGCGTCGCAAGCTCGACTCGCTATGGCGTGCCCAAGGCCGAGGCCGCGGCGGTGGTCGAGCAGCGCTGGTCGTATTTCTGCTTCGAAGCGGGCGGCGTCGACGACGTGAACTTCAAAGCCAACGCCGCGGGCATGCGGGGTTGGGAAATGGCGGCCTCGACGACCAACCCTGCCAACGACCAGATGGTCTGGTGCTTCCGCCAGCCACGCCCGTGAGCGCGGTGCCGCGGGCGCCGGCCGAAGCGCGCGCCGTCAGTCTTGGCCGCGGATTTTGACCAGGTTGCCCTGCGCGTCGAGCGCGACCAACCCCTGCTTGAGCAAGCGCCCGACCGCGCGTTTGAAGGCCTTTTTGCTCAGGCCAAACAGCTCCCGCAGCTGTTCGGGCGACGAACGGTCAGAGACCGGCAGCGCGCCCGGCTTGGCAATGATGCGCAGCACGGTTTCAGCGTCATTTTCCAGCTCTTCGTGGGCGTGGCCGCGCAGCGAGAGCTCGACTTTCCCGTCGGCGTGCAAATGGCTCACGCGAAAGCGCGCGGCCTGCCCCCGCGTCAAACGGTGCGGTTCGGACGCAGGCACCATCCCCAGAAAGCGGCGCTCCAGGATCGCGAACAGCCCCACCTCCGGATCGTTGCGCCAGGCCTCACCCTCCAGCCATTGGTCCTCGCTGAAGTTGCTGGGCTCGAGATCGAGTAGCTCCGCGACGCGCATCGTGCCGGCAAGGCGGCCCGAATCGTCCAGATAGACGCCGATTGGCTCACGCGACCCCACATGCAGCTCGCGCGTTTGCTCCTTGAACGGCACGAGCAATTCCTTGGCCAGACCCCAATCGACGAAGGCGCCGAAGCTCGTGCAGCTGGTCACACGCAGGAAACAGACCTCGCCCAAGCTCAGCTTCGGCGTGCGCGTGGTGGCGAGTGGGCGGTCCTCGGAGTCGAGGTACACGAACACGTCGAGCAAGTCCCCGACTTGGGCTCCGAGCGGGATTTCCGAGCCGATCAGCAGCAAGCACGCTGCATCCTCGGCGGTGTTCGCGGGGTCAGCCAAAAACGCTCCCGAGGGCGTGAAGCGCCGCACGGCGAGCGTGGTCGCGCGACCAAGTAGTGCTTTGAAATCCATAGGGCGTTGAGCGATGCGCGTGACGCGAGCGATGCGCCCGGCGAGTCTGGCACAAGCGGTAGGCGGAGAGTACCCTCTTGGGCTACTCTTGCCGATCATCCCATGGCTTTCGGACCCGGCGATGTCGTCAACAACCGTTACCGGATCTTGGACAAGCTGGGCGCGGGCGCACATGGCATCGTGTACCGGGCACGCGATCTCGAGACGCGTGAGGAGGTCGCGCTCAAGCTTTTGGGCGACGGTAAATCACTCGACCCCGAATACACCCGGCGCCTCGAGCGAGAAGCGTTGGCCATGGCAAGCCTGCGCGGCACCAGCGCCGTCTATGTCCACGGCCTGAACGTCGCTCAAGACGGGACTCTGTACCTGGTGATGGAGGTCTTGCTCGGCAAAGACTTCGAGGAATACATGCGCGAGGCCGAGCGCGTCGGCGGCCGCCTCAAAAAGCCGAAACTTTTGGAAATCTTGCGCCCGATCGTGGATACGCTCGAGGCGGCGCATCAAAAGGGCATCGTGCATCGCGATCTGAAGCCGAGCAACGTGTTCATCGTCGATGCCACGCGCGGCGGCGGGGTGCGCTTGCTCGACTTCGGCTTGGCCAAGATGCTGGACGCGAGCACGCTCACCGCGGACGGCATGGTCGCCGGCACGCCCAGCTACATCTCACCCGAAGCCTGGAAAGGCATCTCCAGCATCCTCGACCACCGCATCGACGTGTACTCGCTCGGCGTCCTGGTATTTCGCGCGTTGAGCGGGCGAACACCCGCGCCCAAAGGCAACCTGTTGGACGTGTGCGCCTGGGCGATGAAAGGCGAACGCCCCAGCCTGCACGCGCTCCGGCCGAGCTTGCCGCGCGCCGTCGACGTCTGGGTGGAGAAGGCGCTGGCAATCGAGCCGAACGATCGCTTTCAGAGCGTGCGTGCGTTGTGGACCTCGCTCGAAGGGCTGCTCGGCGAGCGCGCCGCGAGCCCATTCTGAGCTTACAGCGTGCCCAGCTTGCGACGCGCTGCGAGCGCGGAGTCGCTGACCCAAAAGCGCAGCAGGTCATGGACCGCACGCATACCCTGAGCCAACGTGGGCCCGGTGAGGGCCGAAAGGTCGCCCTCGGTCCGGCGCAACAGCCCGATGCTGCCGGGCAAATCATCAGCCACGATCAGCGCGGCGCGCTGCGCGCCGAGCCGGGCTCGGAACAACCACTCGACGGGATCCAAACGCGGAGCGGCAATGTACGCCCGGGCAGCCTCCTCCACCGCGCCACGCCCCAGCCAGGGTAGCGAGCGCGACACGCGCCTCGCGTGGTTGTTCAAGAACTCCTCGTCGGCCAGCCCGGCGGCGAAGGACGAGTCGACGGTGCGTGCCGCGGCTGCCAACAGCACCGCCAAAGCATCCGCGGACAGCTTGTCGATCGCGTGCAGGCTGCGGGAAATATTGGCCATCACGCGCGCCAATAGAAATACTTGCTCGCCCTCGCTGAGCTGGGCAAAGCCGCTCGGCACGAGCACGGAGACCGGATCGCTGAACTCGACGTCGATCGTGCCGCCCGGGGCGCGATAAAGGTACAGGTCGAATTCCTCGACGCCGAACAAGTTGGCCACGCGGTCCGCAAGCGCGCGCAGCGGGTGCCCGGACTTGGCGCTGATGCGATCGCGGGTACTGACCCCGAAGCGTTCGAGCTCCGGAGGGTGTATCTTGCCCAAGCCCTCGGCGATCTGGGCCAAAAGGCCGCTGGCAGCGTCATCCGCGGGCAAGGCGGCGATGGCCTGCAATTGGCTCGTATCGAACGACCCGGCGTGCCCGGCAGCCGTGCGAGGCGCGCGCGCGCTCAAGGTTGCGCGTTCCAGGTCGTTGGCGGCGTTGATGGCCAAGAGCGGCGCGAGTGCCAGCGTCGCTTCGGCGACGCGACCGAGGCCCTTGAAGCCCTCGGAGAGCTCGCGCCAGGCCGATGGCCGCATCACGTCGGTTTCGAGCACGCGGCGCGAGGCCGCGAGCGCCGGCGCGAACTGGCCCGCGCGCAGCAGGCGCGTGGCAAGCTCGGCTTGCAGCTCCACCCGTTCGCCGATCTTGCCCAGACCACGGGTCAGGGCTTGCACCGCCTGCTCGAGCTCGCCCATGTCGTCGGAAAGAACGCGAGAGATCTCGAGGTAGCTCGGGATGAGCGCCGGGGAGGTGCTCGGCGCGTCCTCCACGAAGCGCGACAGCGCCGCCACGTACCGGCCGTAGTTAGCGATGCCTTTTCGGCCCTCGCTCGCGATCAACTCGCGAAACTCGGTGGCCGCCGCGCCATCCACGCCGACCAGCGCCACGGCCTGCTCGTAGGCCTGAATGCCCGCCGCCGCCTGACCGCGAACGCGCTCCAAGCGTCCCACCTCGACCAAAGCGGCGACGCGCGCGTTCAGCTCGGGCGAAACCTTGACCAGGCGGCGCGCGGTTTCGGCCGCTTCGTCCAATTGCTTTTGACGCCGTTGCAGCGAGAGCAGTCGGCCGAGCGCTGCGCGATGATTGGGATCGCGGGCGAGCGCCGCGTTGAGATTGCTCAGAGCACGTCCCGGGTCGCCCAGATGCTCGTCGAGCACCGCCGCCAGCCGCACGTGCGCCTCGACCAAGATCTCGTCCGCCGGGCCTTGGCCGATCACCTGGCTCAAGCGTTCCACCGCTTCCGCCCACTGGCCGTCACGGGTGTACAAATCGGCCAGCTTCATCGAGGTCGGCACGTGGCCAGGGACGAGAGTCTTGGCGCGGTGCAGGGCCGCAAGGCCAGCTGGAACGTCGTTCTTCATGTCCGCATACAGCTCGGCGACGCTCACCCAAATATTTGCCACACGCTCGGGCTTCTTGGCCGAGCTGGCAGCCTGAGTGAAGAGTGCGATCAGGCGATCGATTTCGCCGCGCGCCAGCAGCAATTCGCGCACGCGAGCGGCAGCGCCTTCGTGCTCGGGGTTGATCTCGAGCGCACGTGACAGGCTGTGCACGGCACCCACCACGTCACCGCGGTCGGTGCGACAGTTTGCGGCCTTGATCAAGAGCCGCGCAGCAACGCCGACCTCGAGCCCGATGCGCGCCTCGCTTTCGGCGGCCTCTTCCAACAGCTCCGGGATCTGACCGCGCTCGGCGATCCGGCTCAAGCCACGCGCCGCGGCGATGCTCTCCGGATCGTGTCTGAGCGCCGAGCGAAAGGTCTCCAGCGCCGAAGCATCTCCGAGCTCCTCGAGCGCCTCCGCCAAGCGCGTGTGATAAAGCGCGATCAACTGCGGCTCTTCCACCATCGCGCCGAGCTTGGCGTCGATGTGCGAGAGCAGCTTCTTGTCGCCCTCGCGCAGTGCGCGTTGTTCCAGAGCGCGCAGCGCAGCGAGATCCGTGGGCAGCAGCTGCAAAATCGCGAAATAGCTATTTTGCACCTGCTCCGGCGAGGCGCCCGCAAACTCCTCTTGCACACGCGCCAGCTCGCGCAGCGCGCCTACGCGCGCGCCAGGGTCGTTGAACACGCGCGCCTCGGACGACAGCACTTGGCACAGCAGATCCCAAGCGCCGCGCTCGGCGTACAGCGGTTCGAGCGCCAACAGCGCGTCCACGTGCCCTGGGTCGCGTAGCAGCACCGCTTCGAAGCAGCTGATCGCGCGCACCGGATCAGCGAGCTCGTCACGCCACACCTCGCCCTCACGAAGCAGGGCGAGGACCGCGAGCTTCGGATCCTTGGCGGTCTCCGCTTCGCGCGCGAGCTCGTCGACCAGGCGCTTGAAGTCGCGTGCGTCGGTCAAGAGTCTGAGCCGGCCATCGCGCGCGGGGCGGAAATCAGGCTCGGCGCCCAGCGCAACCTCGTACGCCGAAAGCGCCTTCTCCGGCGATTTCAGGCGATATTCATAGACCTCACCCAGCCGAAACGAGGTCCGCGCACGCTGCGAGGGATCTTTGAGTGAGCTCAGCTCGAGCTCCAAGAGCTTCACGTATTCGTCGAACCGACTGCGTTCGGCGAGCTTGCGACCCAGCGCGTGCAGCGCTTGTTGATTGAACGGGTCCATCTCGATCGCCTTGCGATAGGAGATGATGGCGTCTTCGTCGCGCCCGATTCGCTCTTCGTACAGCTCCCCCATCTTGAACAGCAGCGCCGCAGACTGCGGATTTTTTCCCGAGATGCGCAGCTCGGCCTGATACGTCTCGAGCAGATCTTCGTAACGCCCGGCTCGATGATGCAGCCGGCCGAGGCTGGCCAAGGCGGGCGCGTAGGTGCGATCGAGATCGTAGATCTTGCGAAACAGCGCGAGCGCCGCGTCATCGTCGCCCAACTCGACCTCGGACACTTCTCCCGCGCGGTGCAAGATCGCGAGCCGCTGGCGCTTGTCGGGGATTTTTTGGGCTTCGAGCTCCAGCGCCTGTACCAAATCCTTGAAACGACCCGCGCGCTCGGCCGCTCGCTGCAGCGCGTGGATCGCGCCCAAATGCTGTGGGTCCACGTCCAAGATCCGGCGGTAGGCGGTGAGCGCTTGGGCGGGCGCCTCGAGTGCGTCCTCGTACAAGCGACCGACCTTGAACAGGTAAGTGATCTTTGTCTCGTCGTCGGCGGCCCCGTCCACCGCGCGCTCGTACAGCTCGGCCAGCTCGGGGAAACGCTGGGCCTGCGTGTAGAGACGGGTCAGGGCCTTGAACGACGGCGCGTAGCCGGGCAGCACGCCCAGCGCGCGCGCGTGGTGCTGCACCGCTTGGTCGACGAGCTTGAGCTCGGATTCGTAGATCTGGGCGATGCGCGAGTAGGCCGCGGCGCGCCGCGCCGGATCGTTGGTCGCTTCCGCTTCGCCTGTGTGCACACGCACCAGCTCTTGCCACTGCTTGCGCTGAGTATAGAGCTTGGCCAAGGCCTGGATGGCCGGCACGTAGCCACGCTCGGCCAAGAGCGCGCGCTCGAACCATTGGATGGCGCGTGCTTCGTCCTTGAGCTTGTCTTCGTAGATCTGCGCGAGCCGATGGTAAATCCCGACGCGCTCTGTGGATGCTTCGAGCTTACCGGCGATGCTCTCCAAGATCCGCGCCAAGTCGCCGTGGCGCCGCGATAGCTCGTACACGCGCGCGAGCTCTTCCAAAATCATCGTTTCGTCCGGGGCGTGCGTCAACGCGCGTTCCAGCGCGTCGGCCGCGGACTCCAGGTTACCGATGCGATCGGCGTACAGACGTGCCACCCGATACAAGGACAGCGCACGCACCGCGGGATCGGCCGAAAGCACCGCTTCGCGCTCGAGCACCGTGATCAAGTCGTGGTGACGCTGGTGCGCCGTGTGCAGCCGTTTGAGCGCCAAAATGGCGGAGGGGGCGCCTGGATCAGCCTCGAAGGCCGCCTGGTACAGCTCCGTGGCCGTATGATTGTCACGCTTGTGCGCCTCGAACAGGCGCGCTCGCTCGGACAGCACCGCCGCGCGATGTCGGGCATCGGAGGTCAACACTTGCGCCGCGCGCTGGTAGGTCCTCTCCAACGCATCCCAGGCCTTGGCGGCGAGCGCGGCCCGTTCGACGGCGCGCAGCGCGGACGGGTTCGTCTCATCCAGCTCGAGCGCGGCCTCGTAGGCGTCACGTGCCTCGCGCTTGAGCCCGAGCTTCTCGTCTAGGACGCGTGCCTTTTCGAGCGAGACCAGCGCCTTCTTGGCGGCATTCGAGGTGGCCCGCAGCTCGGCGTCGAACAGCGGCAAGGCGGCGCTGAATTGGCCGGCCTGGAGCAGCGCGCGCCGCGCCCCCAAGATCGACGGCAGGTGATCGGGCAGCAGGCGATGAGCGCTCTGATAGTGCTCGCCCGCACGCGCCAAATCCCCGAGCGCGCTGTCTTGCAAACGCGCGATTTCGAAATGCAGTCGACCCGCGCGCGGCGCCGCGGGAGCAGGCTTTTGTTCGAGCTCACGCTCGCAGGCCACGATCAGGTCCTTGGCGTTTTGAACGCGAGTGACCGAGGCTTGGTTGCGGTCGCCTGGCAGGTTCGCCTTCATCAGCGTGGGCGCGTCGCTGGCCGTCTCTTCGGGGTGTGTGCCGAAAGACAAGGTTTTGATCACCGCAGCGCGACCCGCCTGACGGAGCTCACTCGCCACCACGGGCACGGGCACGTGCGAGACCGAAGCACTGGCTGCCGCGGGCGATGAGCTGGACTCCGCCGTGGCCGACGAGCTGGGCGCCGCCTTGGGCGACGAAGTCGGTGCCGCCTTGGGCGACGAAGCCGGCGCCGCCTTGGGCGACGAATCCGTTGCCGTCTTGGGCGACGAGCTCGGTGCTGCTGCGGCAACGGGCGGCTCGGGTAGCGAAGGAGCCGACTGCGATTCTTCTCGCGAGCGTCGCGGCGCGGGAGGAGGTCCCGCCGAACGCGTCGGTGATGGAGGCGCCTTGCTGCGCGCGGGCTCGGGTGCCTTGGGCGCCCGCGACGGCGGCGGGAGCGGCGGCGGGACCGAACGCGGGCGATTGCTGGGGGCTGGCTTCTTCGTAGAGTTCGGTTCGTCCGCCATGACCGGAATCAATCTAACACGGTCATCGGCGCCAAAACGGAAACCTCGTCCGGGGGCCGAGGCCCAAACTCGAGGGGGGGTGGAAACCGCCGCTGGGCAACCCTGCCCACATTGGCGCTGGCGTGCTATCAACCGCCGCCGTGAACGCCCCCCCCGAACTTCTCATCATCCGCGACGTGCGTGCGTTCGACCCGAGCGGCAACTTGGACGTTCAGGGCGACGTGGTGCTCGAGCGTGGCCGCATCACCCGAGTGGGCCGGGATGCGGCTCGCAGCCTGGTGGGCGCCGAAAACGCGCGCGTGATCGACGGCCGGGGCAAGCTGCTCGTGCCGGCGTTCGTGGACATGCACGCGCACCTGCGGGAGCCCGGCCAAGAGTACAAAGAGGACATTCGCAGCGGCCTGATGGCTGCGGCGGCGGGCGGGTACGCGCATGTGTGTGTGATGCCGAACACCAAGCCGGTGAATGACACGCGCGCGGTGACCGAGCTGATGAAGAGCCGGGCTGCCGAGGTGGGCGGGCCGAGCCTGCACCCGATCGCCGCCATCACCATGGGGCAGCACGGCAAAGAGCTGACCGAAATGGCCGAGCTACGCGACGCGGGCGCCGTCGGCGTGAGCGACGACGGCGTGTGCGTGATGTCCTCCGCCGTGATGCGGCGTGCCTTGGAATACGCCAAAAACTTCGATCTCCCGGTGATTCAACACGCCGAAGATCACGAGCTGACCGCGGGCGCGGACATGCACGAGGGTGAAGTATCGGCCAAGCTCGGCCTGCGCGGCTGGCCGCGCATCGCCGAAGACGTGATCATCGCCCGCGACGTGCTGATCGCGGAATACGCCAAGGCGCGCTACCACGCGGCGCACATCTCCACGCTGGGCGCGGTGCGCATCCTGCGCGAAGCGAAGTCGCGCGGCATCGACGTCAGCTGCGAGGTGACCCCCCATCACCTGTTGCTCACCGATCAAGCCGTGCTCGGCTACGACACGGGGTGCAAGGTGAACCCTCCCCTGCGTGAAGAAGCCGACATCGACGCCTTGCGCCGAGCGCTCGCCGACGGCACGATCGACGCCATCGCGACCGATCATGCGCCGCACTCGTCGCTCGAGAAGGACTGTGAATTCTCGGAAGCCAAACCGGGCATGATCGGCCTCGAGCTGTGCTTCGGTTTGCTCTTCAAGTTGGTGGGCCAATCGGGCCTGACCCTGGCCCGATTGATCGACGCGCTCTCGACCCGTCCAGCTAAAATCGTGGGCATCGAAGCACCCCGCATCCGCGAAGGCGCGCTGGCCGAGCTGACCTTGATTGACCCCGAAGCCATCCTCAAGATCGACCAACTCCAGTTCAAGTCCAAGAGTCGAAATACGCCGTTCATGAAGCACGAGCTCAAAGGAAAGATCATGCTCACTCTCGCCCAAGGTCGAATCGCCTTCGAGGCGGACGGAGGCTCGCTGTGAGCACACGCCGCGCCTACCTCGCCCTGGCAGATGGTACAGTCTTTCCAGGCAGGGCATTCGGAGCCGACACCAGCGCCGTGGGCGAGGTGGTGTTCACGACCGGCATGACCGGCTACCAGGAAGTGCTGACCGACCCTTCCTACACCGGTCAAATCGTGACCATGACCGCGCCGCAGATCGGCAACACCGGCATCAACAACGAAGATCCGGAGAGCGTCGACGACAAGCCGCAAGTCTCTGGCTTCGTGATCCGCGAAGAGAGCCCCGTAGTCTCGAACTACCGCGCCCAGGAGACGCTCGACGCCTACTTGGCGCGCCACGGGATCATCGGCATTTCCGAGATCGACACGCGTAAGCTGACGCGACACTTGCGCGACAAAGGTTCGCAAAACGGCGCCATCGGTACGGAGAGCCCGGACACGCTGGTCGACCGCGCGCGCTCCGCGCCCGATATGGAGGGCCTGGATTTGGTCGCGCGGGTGAGCCCCAAGTCGGCCTATCAGTTCAAGGAGTCGCGCGCAGAATGGGGCGTGACCGCGCTCGATCCGCGCGATGGCGGCAGCGCCCCCAGCGGTCGCAACTTTCACGTCGTGGCCTTCGACTACGGCGCCAAGCGCAACATCCTGCGCTGCTTGGTCGATTGCGGCTTCAAAGTCACGGTCGTGCCCGCCAGCACCACGGCCGAGGCCGCGCTTTCGTTGAACCCGGACGGGATCTTCCTCTCGAACGGCCCGGGCGACCCAGCCGCGCTGCCGTATGCCGTGGAAAGCGTGCGTGGCTTGCTGGGCAAGAAACCGATCTTCGGCATCTGCCTCGGGCATCAATTGCTCGCGCGGGCACTCGGAGCCAGCACCTACAAGCTCAAATTCGGGCACCGCGGGCTGAATCAACCGGTCAAGGATTTGACCACGCAACGCGTGGAAATCACGACTCAAAACCATGGCTTCGTGGTCGACGTGGCTTCGCTCGAGGGGCGCGCGCGCAGCACGCACCTGCACCTGAACGATGGCAGTAGTGAGGGCCTGGAGGCTACCGACGCACAGGCCTTCAGCGTGCAGTATCACCCGGAAGCAGCGGCCGGCCCGCACGATGCCTTGTACCTCTTCGACCGGTTCCGCCGCATGATGGACCGATGAGCGCAGTAGAGGCCGATCGCACGATCCATTTCGTCAGCCTCGGCTGCCCGAAGAACCGCGTCGACAGCGAGGTGATGCTGGGCGTCGCCGAGCGCGCGGGCTACCGCCACGTGGCCGAGGCCGAAGACGCCTCGGTGATCGTGGTCAATACCTGCGGCTTCATCGACGCCGCCAAGAAGGAATCGATCGACACGATCTTGGAGCTTTCGGCCTACAAAGACAGCGGCGCGTGCCAAAAGTTGGTCGTGTCCGGCTGCTTGAGTCAGCGCTACCCGGAGGCACTCGCGGCCGATCTGCCCGAGGTGGATCACTTCTTGGGCTCGAGCGACATGCTCAAGCTCGAGACCGTGCTCAGCGGCAACGCCGCGCGCATGCTGGTCGGTAACCCTGCGGATTGGGTCGTCACGGCCAGCGATCCGCGGCGCGTGTCCACGCGCGGCCGCAGCGCGTACGTGAAGCTCGCCGAAGGCTGCAACCGCAGCTGTTCATTTTGCGTGATCCCGGAAATGCGCGGCAAGCAGCGCTCGCGCGCGACCGACGACATCGTGCGTGAGGTCGAAGGCTTGGTCGCCGCAGGTGTGCTCGAAGTGAACCTGGTTTCGCAAGACACCATCGCTTACGGCCGTGACTTGAAAGACGGCTCGAACCTAGCCGACGCCGTGCGCCGCATCGCCGATGTCCCGGGGCTGCGCTGGGTGCGGGTGTTCTACCTGTACCCGGAGAAGATGACGGACGACTTGATCGATCTGATCGGCACTCACCCGAAGGTCGTGCCGTACATCGACATGCCGATTCAACACGCCGCCGACGGCATGCTGCGACGCATGAAGCGCGGCCATGGCGGCGAGCGTTTGCGCGAGCTGGTGCTGCGCCTACGCGAGCGCATTCCCGGCCTATTTTTCCGGACCGCGTTCATCGTCGGCCACCCCGGCGAGACCGAAGAAGAGTTCGAAGAGCTGTGTGAGTTCGTGCGCTTCGCCGAGTTCGACCGCGTGGGCGTGTTTCAGTACTCGGATGAATCCAGCGCGCACTCCAGCACTTTGCCAGACAAGGTGCCCGCCAAGACGATCGCCGCCCGCGCCAAAAAGCTGATGAGCATTCAGCGCCGGATCAGCAAGAAGAAGAACCGCGCCATGATTGGCCAGGAGCTGGACGTGCTGGTCGAAGGCCCGAGCGAAGACAGCGAGCTCGTGATGATGGGCCGCCACGCGGGCCAGGCGCCGGAAATCGACGGCTGCGTGTACCTCTCTGGCGGCAGCGCGCTGCCAGGCGAGTTCCGACGCGTGCGTATCACCCAAGCCAGTGACTATGACCTGGTGGGCGAGCTGGAAGACGACGACGCTCCGGGTCCCGAGCTGCCGCCCGCGGCGATCGGTCTCTCGCACCGCGCCAGCGACGGGCGCCGCGTACTGCGCACCTATCGCTGAGCGCTTGCTGCCCGCTCGCCGCGCGGTGAGTCAAAAATGAGCGCGGCCGGGGACCGGTCCCCGGCAAGCCCGCCTCAAGGCGCGGGCGGCAAAAGCTTGATCAGAAAATCGTTGGTTGGACTTTCGACCGTGCCCTGCACGTACCAGAGCGAAATACTGTCGCGCTCCTGCGCCTCGATCGTGAAGTCGTAGTGGCCAGATTTGGTCTCCTGACCGCGGATCAAGCCGGTGTTGTGGTTCTTGGCGTACACCTCGCTCTCCGGTGGCACCGTACCTGTCAGACGCACTAGACCCGCGGTCTCGGTGGCACTCACGGACGGATCGGACGGCGGCGGCAAGGGCAGCGTCGGCGAGAGGCAGCCCGCGCCAAAGAGCAGCGTACCCAGCAACCAACCGCGCCGTGAGCGAGGAAACATCGCAACGGAGGGTAGCATGCGACGTGCCCGGGCGCGTGCCCCGACGCCAATTCATCAAGCACTTGAATTAATTGGCTTTATCGGGTCGCACTCGGCAGCCGACGCTGCCCACGTGGGCACCACACGCAAACTGGGTTGCAAAACATGCCAATTTAGTTGGCGGGCCGCCCCTGATACAAAACTAGGCCCTGGATGGCCGCGGGTGATAACCCGAGGCTTGGCGTAGTGGTTGATGTCTCGCGGCAGTAAGCGCAGCACGGCAGAAAAGTTCGGAGCGATCCGTGGCCGGTAACGCTTGGGGTCCGCGGGCGCTGGCCGCGACCGTTCGCCGCCTGAACCTGCAGGACCTCCCGCAAATTGGTCGCGACGCGCTCGAACCGCAGCGCTTGATGCGTGGCCTGCGGCCGATGCCGCTGCTGTTGCTGCTCACCTGGCTCTTGCAACGGACCGATGGCGTGGCGCCCAACACGCGCGCTGAAACCGATCTGACGCGTGCCATCGTGCTCGCGTTGGCCGAGCGCGGGCTGCGCAGTGACGCGGAGGACGTCCACTTCATCACCGACTCCGCCACGGTCGCCCGCTCGCCCGTGCGGCGCCCGCGCGCGGTCGCCTTGGCCCGCCACGGCTCGGATCCGACGGACGTGTACGTGGTCGAAACGCGTGTCTCGCCCGAAGGTCACCTGATCGAATTGACCGATGTGTTCAATGTCTCGGACACGTCGGCCGCGATCGAGCGCGGGCTGATCGTGAGCGGCGATCGCGCGGCTTGGTTGATCGGACCCGACAACGCCATCGGCAGCGTGCAATACGCCGATCTGCGCTCCGAGCCCCGCCCGATCGGACGGGACTGGACTGCGCTCTCGCGCTTTCAGAACGCGCTCACCAACCTGCAAGGGACCGGGCAAATGCAGGGCTTCGGACGGCGAGCGTTCAAGCTCGATCCGCCGGCGTACCGGGTGGTGCTCGGCTTTTCGGACAACGCGCTCCTGATCGATGCCGACTCGCACCGGATTCGCATGCAGACCGATCCGCCGTTGGCGCTCGATCCCAACCCGTGGCTGAAAGAGCAGACGGCGCCCAAGGCGCGCCCCGGTAACCTCGTGACCTGGGCCGTCGATCGCGTGCGCGCGCTGCCCTGGTTCGGCGATGACCGGATGCAATGGCTCAAGGCCGTCGCCTTCGACGGCGTCGATCACTTCAATCAGATCGTGGGCAGCGTTACCGGTGACGACGGCTCGGAAACGGTCCGGGAAGAGCTCGGCGATCTGTTCAGCGCGCCGAGCAACGACGCCACTGATCCGGAAACGGGCTGGCCGCCGGCGCCCATGGAGCCGATGCTTTCACCGCCCCTGAAGGGTGAAGGGAAATGGTCCTCGACCGACAAGGATCCCTTCATCCTGAAGAACCCGGGCGCGTCTTCGCCGTTCGTGTACTCGTTCATCCGCAGCGACCGAAAGCGCATCTATTCGCAGGTCTTCGTCACCCTGTGGGATCCCAGACAGGTCGAGCTGCACGCGATGAGTGGCACGGTCGAGCCGATCAGCGCGACGGGGGAGACCGGGCCCGGAATGGTGCCCCGAACGCCGGCCGCGATGGGCCGCATGCTCGCTGGGTTCAACGGCGGGTTCCAAGCCATCCACGGCGAATTCGGCATGATGGCGGAGAAGGTCATGTACCTGCCGCCGAAGCCCTTCGGCGCCACGGTGGCCGAGCTGGCCGACGGCTCGACGGCCTTCGGCACCTGGCCCGAGGAAGCACCGGTGCCGGACAACATCGTCTCGTTCCGGCAAAACATGACCGCGCTGCTCCAAGAGGGCGTGGTCAATCCGTACAAGCGCCACTGGTGGGGCGGTGTGCCGCCCGGTTGGACCGAGGAATCGCGCACCGTTCGCAGCGGGCTGTGCATGACCAAGGAAGGCTTCATCGGCTATTTCTACGGCTCGAGCGTCGACCCGGACGTGCTGGCGCTGGCCATGCAACGCGCACGCTGCAACTACGGCATTCACCTGGACATGAATCCCGGGCACACCGGACTCGAGTACTACCGCGCAGCGCCTGCGGGCACCCTGCCCAAGCTCGGGCGCCCGCTCGACGACGTTTGCGAAGCGCAAGGGCCAGTCCCGGGCATGGCGGGTTGGGAATTCATGGGCAGGCGCATGATCCGCCTGATGGCGTTGATGAACTTCCCCCGCTACATCAACACCGAATCGCGCGACTTCTTCTACCTGACGCTCCGTCACATCCTGCCGGGCGATCCGCTCAAGCCGCTGCTCACGCCGGCTGAAGGTGCGGAAGGCGTGTGGAGTGTGCAGGGCTTGCCGCAGCACGGTTGGCCGTACGCGATCGCCAAAACCAGCTTGCGTCCAGACGCCACCCGCCCCGACACGCACGTGGGCATCATGCGCTTGGATCCCAAGTTCTTGCGCGTGGTGGCCGCGGGCGACGCGGGCAGCCAGCACGTCCTCGACATTGCCCAGCCGCTCGGCGAAGGCATTGGCACACTCGCCCTCTATCACGATGGTGCGCACTTTCTGATCGCGAGCGCGCCCCCGCCCCACTCGACGCTCGTCACCCGCGGCTTCGCCGGCGCCGAAAGCATCAGCAACAGCGCCACGTCCGCGATGGGCATCGACGCGACCGGCATGCTGCTCTACGTGCGTTTCACCGCCGGTGCGCGGGCGAACGGCGAGGGCGACCTACTGAAGGAGCTGTTGAAACGCCTCGGCTGCAGCTCGAGCGTGTTTTTCCTCCGGCCGCTCGGCGTCGCGCTCGGCGAAAGTCGGGACAGCCACGAAGGCGCTGCGCCCGACTCGACTACCGCCGCGGTGAGTCAGGGAGTGAGCCTGGCACGGGCGGAGGGTCCCGGGGCGCGTCGCCTGTTTCCCGACACCCCGGTCGTTCCGCCGACACGTTGGGCCCCGCTCCAGCAGAAACGAGTGCGTTACCGCTGAGTCTTTCGGAGCGGAACGCAATGCGAGCAATCGAATGAGCGACGCTGTGCAGCCAAAGTTCGTCGGCGGAGCGGTCGAGCCCGCTCATTTGTTTAATATTTCTCGCCAAGATGTGGCAAGGGAGGGTATCGTGCGACGACGAATTCCGCTGCAAATAGCGGTTATTCCCCGATTCCGGGGGCGGATGGCGCGTCGCCCAAGCCACCCGAACGGAGAATCGTCGGTTCGGGGACGCGAACAGGCGTTGCCGGCGGCCGAGATTCCACTATCTAAAGAGCGAAAGCGATGAGCGACAAGGCCGGTTCTGATCTGGACGTTTTCGACGGGCTCGCAGCGAAAAAATCGCGCCCTGGTGCTGCGCCTGCCCCGCGCGCTCCCGCGGCACCGCCTTCTTCGGCCACGCGCCAGAAAACGCTGCTCGGGTTGGCTGCGCCCGTCGCGCCTGGTGGTCGCCCGGGCGGTGGCCCTCCGCCGCCGCCCATGCCGAGCCGCCCGCCCGCTCCGCCGCCGCGTAGCAGCATCCCCGCTCCGCCTCCGTCCAAGCTTTCCGCCACGAGCAGCGGCGGGTTCCCGGCTCCGCCCCCGCCACCCAGCCCTTCCTCGCTTGGCGGGCCTCCGCCGGCCCCCGAGGGAGCCAGGGTCTCTGCGCCCCCGCCGCCAATCGCGCCTCCCTTGAGCACCAACCCGGCGCGTGCCACCTCGCCTCGGCCGGTCGAGGACGAAGACGCGACGCCCGCTCCGAGTCAAAAAACCGAGACCAAGCCCGGGGTCGACATCGACTGGGACGACGAAGACGAAGCCACCATGGTCTTCGACAAGAGCGTCGAAGACACCGCGCGTTCGTTGCTTCACAGCGCGCCCCCGCCCCCCGCGCCCGCGGCAGGCTCGCCGCCTTTGCCCCCCACCCCCCCGCCCGCAGCCGGTGCGCCCCCGCCAGCCAATCGCCAGCCCACGCTAATGTCGCGGCCGCCGAGCACGAGCGTGGCGCCGACTTTGCCCCGTGCTCCGCTGCCACCGCCCAAGGCAGTGCCCAGCTATGCGCCGCCCATCCCGCCACAAGCGGTCTTCGAACCGCCAACCGTGCCGCAAGCGAGCAACGGCGGCCGCGGTTTGATGATCGGCGTCGTGGTGTTGCTGCTAGCGGGCGCGGGCGCCGCTGCGATGTTCCTGATGCCCAAGAAGGGCTCCATGGTGCTCACCGTGGCGGGCCCCGGCAACAAGCCGATCGACACCGTCGAGGTGTATGTCGACGGCGCGAAGAAGTGCGAGGCTTCACCGTGCCGCGTCGTCGATCTGGCCGCCGGCACGCACCTGGTGAAGGTCACCGCTGCGGGCTACCAACCGACGGCGGATCAAGCAGTCAAGATCAGCAACGGCGACGAAGCCGTGCAAAATATCGCCCTGACCCGCGCCAGCGAAGGCACGGGCATGCGCGTGACCGCCGAGGGCCGTGGCATCAAGCTCTCGGTCGACGGCAAAGAGCTCGGTCCGCTGCCACAAGAGCTGAAGGACCTCTCGCCCGGCGATCACCTCGTGCACTTGGACGGCGGCGAACGCTACGACTCGTTCGAGAAGCGCGTCACGGTCGAAGCCGACCAAATGCAGACCATCGAGCCCAAACTGCGCGTGAAGAAGGGCTTGGCCACGATCAAGCTCGGCGACAATGCGGAGGGCGCCAAGGTGCTCTTGGTCAGCGGCTCGGAACGCCGTCCGATCACGCAATTGCCGATCACCGTCGATATCTCGGTCGAGAAACCGTACAGCATCGTCGCCAGCAAGAAGGGCTTCGCGGACTTCGAGCAGCGCGT
>Ga0207691_10001205_pt1 | contig 25758 bp, 16 predicted proteins | sample KBSM13metaG_FD_184327 | JGI IMG/M metagenome (GOLD analysis project Ga0207691, IMG submission 184327) | Miscanthus rhizosphere microbial communities from Kellogg Biological Station, Michigan, USA - KBS M1-3 metaG (SPAdes) (version 2) | ecosystem: Host-associated > Plants > Roots > Rhizosphere >...
GTTGGACGGCCGGCAGGTCCTGCTCGCGCACGCCCGCGGCGGCGAGGTGTTCGAGGTATTCCGTCCCGTTCATCGGCGGCGTGTCGGAGCCGGACGCCTCGCGCATCACCTGCATGAACTTCGGCGGGAATTCGTTCATCATCACCCCGCCGTTCTCCCCGTCGCCGATCTGCGTGACGAGCTGCGGGATGTTTTGCCCGCCGACGTCGACGCGCGAAAGCCCTTTCGCCTCGTAGTACGGCTGCATCTGTCCGACGAGCTTCGTGTCGCTGCCTTGTGTCTTGATGAGGGCAATGATTGACGCGGACTGGCCCGACGAGTTGCGCGCTACCAGCCGGTGCGGCACGTGCGGCCGCTCGACGTTCCCGCCGCCGACGCGCTCGACCGAATGCTCCTGGACGAGCACCCACTGGTAGCCGCAGTCGTTCAGCGTGCGCACGAACGCGTAGCAGTCGTCGGGGTGATTCGGCAGGGCCATCTCCGGCGGGGAAAACCCGCGCACTCGGTCCAGCGCCTCCGCCCCGACGACGGCGGCGAAATGGTGTTGCCAGGCGCGGACGTGCAGGCGGAAGTCGCGCGGCGGAGTCGACGGCGCCACCGCGTGGCCCCACGCCGTCCCGAGCCACTCGACGCACCGGCGGTAGCGCTTGTCCTGCGCGAGCGGCTTGAGCGCGTCGATCGTGTCGTCTGCCCCCATCTGCCGCAGGCCGTGCAGCAGGCAGCCGGAATAGTCGAGCATCACGCGAGGCTCTTTGCCCTCGGCGACGAGCTGCGGGATGAACTCGCCCATCCGCTTGTAGCAGTTGAGAAACGCCGACCAGTTGTGCGCGTCGGGGACTTCCGGGTGCTCGGCCATGTGGCGGAGGTTGCTGATCACCTCGGCCGAGTGCGCGTCAGACCCGGCTCCGGCGGGGATGAGCGGCTGGTGCATGTGCAGCGCGATCGCGAAGCCGGCGCGGGCGCGGCCGAAGTCGATGCGGCTCTCGGGAAGGAACGCGGGGGCGCCGGCCGCGGTTGCGCGGGCGATCAGGGACTCGGCGCCGCAGAGATTCGGCAGCCCGTCGACGTACTCGGGCAACTCGGTGTCGCTCATGATACCTCCCGCGCGCCGGCACGGCGCGGCGCGAAAGCGGCATCATAGCGTTGCGTCGTCAACTCAGTCTCTTCAGGGCGTCGGCCCCGAACCTTCGGGCGGCCGCGGGGCGCCGCCCGGGGCGCTCGGCGGGCCGCCCGGAGGTCCTCCGGGCCCGCCGCCGGGGGGCACGAACGTCTGGTTGATGCCGTCGCGCAGCTGGTCGTTCGTGATGGAGCCAGTCTTGCCCGCGTCCCACGAGTCAAACCACTTCGAGAATCCCTGAACGCACTCCTCGCGCGTCAGCTTGTCGTCATGGTCGGCGTCGAGCATCTGCATGAACGGCGCGGCCAGGAAGTTTCCCGGCCCAAAGCCGCCGGGGCCACCAGGGCCACCGCCTGGGCCGCCGCCCGGACCGCCCGGCCCGCGCCGACCGGGTCCGCCGGGACCGCCGCCGCCCGGAGGGCCGCCGCCGAAGGGGCCGTTACCTTCGAGCGTCACGCCTTCGGATTTACCAGCAAGCTGTTCAAGGACTGATTGCGCCCGCGCCGTCACGAACGCCTTGATGGGTTTCGTCGGCTGAAAGAACCCCGGCGGCGGTCCGCCGCCACCCGGGCCGCCGCCCGGTCCACCCGGCCCGCCGCCGCCCGGTCCGCCGGGGCCACGCCGCGGGCCGCCGAAGGGCGCGATCACGGGTCCAGGGCCCGCCTGTCCCGGACCGCCCGGCCGCGGCCCGCCCGGCCCGTCGCCGCCCGGCGGGCCGCCGCCCATCCCGGGGAACGGCGCCGGGCCCACCGACTCACCGGCCACTACCTTGTCGAACCGCTCGAGCTTTTCTTCGGACTCTTCCTTCACCGCCGGCCGGAGCGCCGCCGCGAGCTCGTCCACCTGCTTCTGGAAGCGCTCGGGTTTGAAGATCGTATTGCTGAACTGCTCCATCCGCGCCAGGTACAGCTTCTTGAACGCGTCCACCTTGAACGCCCGCTCGAGCAGCCGCACGTCCCCGCGCCACGGCTTGGCGACGCTCAGCTTTTCACGCTGTTCCTGATTTGCGCCGATGCCGAACTGGCCGAAGGAGTGGTCCAGGTCCCACGGCATGAACTGGAATTTGTTGCTCCTGGGGTCGAGGTAGACGTACAGGTTCTGGCCGATCGTCAGCAGGCTGTCGAGCGTGGAGAGCCAGACGGTGGTGGCCATGAAACGGGAGAACTCTTCCAGGTCGACATAGTCGCCAAACTTCGCCGCGAACTCGTCGTCGTCGGCGTGGGCGACGAGCTTGCAGAAGTCGATCATCCGCTGCTTCTGCGCGTCGGTGAGCTTGGTCTTGGGGTCGTACGGCTGGTTGTATTTCGCCCAGTCGTCGCCCAGATCGTCGAACAAACTCGCCGACACGGGCTTGAACAGTGCGCCCTCTGCAGTGCCGAAGTGCGCCTTGGCGAAAGTCTTGTCGACGTTCTCGACGATCGAGTAGAGACCCAGGTATTGCCGGTCCAATTTGCCGGGAACGGTGACGTAGACGCGCGCGTAGGACGTGCCCGCGGCGGGGACGCCGGCGTCGCGGAACAGGCGGTGCGACAGCACCTCGTTCATCCAGCTCGCGTCGGTGACGCTGTTGTGCAGGTTGAGCGTTGTGACGCCGGCGAACGAGCGGCCCTTCTCGAACTTGTTCAGGTCGATTTTCAGCGACCGCTTGAGCGACCCCTGCGACTGCATGAATGTGCCGTTGCCCTTGTAGCGCACGGCCACGTCCTTGAGCGTCTGGCCCTCGAATTCCATGTCGGCGTGGCGGTAGGTGAACTCGATGCCGGCGACCGACGCCAAGCCGTTGCGCTTGCCCTCGGCGCCCTGGAGGCTCATGCCCCCGCCGCGGGGCCCGCCCGGACGGCCGGGGCCGCCGGGGCCGCCCGGTGCTCCAGGGCCTCCCGGGGGCAGCGCGAAGCTGGCGTTGAGGCCCGCGCGGAGCTGGTCGGTATCGACCTTGCCGGACTTGTCTTTGTCCCACTGCCCGAACCACTTTTCCGCCAGCGCGGCGAACTCGGTCCGCGTGAGCTTGCCGTCGGCGTTGCCGTCGCCGGCGGACATGAAAGCCGGGCCCAAAAACATCCCGGGCCCGAACCCGCCCGGCGGGCCGCCGCGGCCGCCGGCGCGGCGCGGCTCCATCGCCTCCCACTGCGTAGGGGTGAAGGTCAGGTGGATCGTCCAAACCTTGTCGATCTTGAACAATTCGGCCGGCGTCTGCGGCGGCGCGTCGGCGGCGCGGCTCAGATGCGCGGCGCAGAGCAGCAGCACCGACGCCAGCAGAACGGACATCGAACACGAACCGGATTTGTAACGGCCGGATCTGGAATGGGTCATTCGTTATTCCCGCTTTGCCTCGTCTTGGGTCCCCCGTTTCGCCGCGTCCGCGTCCGCCGTCTGTTTCAAAAGGTAAGCCCGACGCTGCTCGGCGAAGGCCCGAAGGCTGGGTGGATTGCGCCCGGGTCGACCGCCCTCGGGGGCTTGCGCCGGTTGCGGCTCGGGCGGCGCGTCGGCCGTCGCCTTCTTGAAATCCTCGAAGGACTCCAGCTTCCGCGTGTCGGCTTCTACTTCCTTCTCGATCAGCGAACGGTACCGCGCCATTATCGGCCCGAGCGTGCCCCAGTCGAGCCACTTGTCGGCCAGCGTCCGCACGTGATCGAGGTATCGAGCCCGCAGCGCCGGAACGGCGAGCAGCTTGCTGCGCAGCGGCTTGGTGTTGTCGTTGAGCCCGACGAGCGGGTCAAGCTCCATCCCCGGCCCGCGCCCGCCGCCGCCCAGCGGGAGGCGCACCGCGCCGTCCGGCCCGGGGCGGATCACGTCCGTCTCGCCGCCGGGGCCGCCGCGCCCACTCTCGCCACCGGGTCCGCCGTTCCGTCCACCCGGGCCACCGGGACCGCCGCCGAATCCGCCCCGACCGCCTCGCCCCCCGCCCGGTCCGCCGGGTCCCATGCCGGGTCCCATCGGCGGGCCGAAGACTTCGTTGATGTCGCTCGGGAGGATGTGGAACTTGTTGTGTGTATCCTGGTAGATGCTGAAATCGCTGGCGCGGATCCAGTAACCGTCGCCATTGATCAGCACGTTCTCCAGCGCCAGGAACCACAGCACGCCGTCGACGTCGAGGATCGGCTCCAGCGCCGCCTCGAGCTTTTCCGGAGGGGTCTCGTTGAGCGTGCGGCACAAGCCGATCAGGTCGCGCCACACCTGCGGCACGTCGGCGGTCTTGATCGTGTAGCGCTGGCGGTAGGGCGCCTCGTCTTCGCCGAGGTATTCCAGCCCGCCGCGCCCGCCGGGCGAGCCGCGCACTTTCCAGCGCGCTCCGCCGCCCCCGCCTTTGCCAAACCACTCCTTCATCATGTCCTTGTTGAACTGCTCGGCGTTGTTGTAGACGCCCCAGTTCTCGCCGTTGATGACCACCTTGACGAGGTTGACCTTCGGCGTCGGGACGTAGTGGCGGGCGATCTCCGAGTAGAGCACCGGGTGCAGGAAGCTGGCATCCTCGTGCGCGTTGAGCAGGTTGAGCGAGCGGTAGCCGTAGAGGCGCTGGTCCTTGTCGACGAAGTCCATCGACAGGCCGAGCGAGCGCTTGAAGCCGTCGACGACGCTCATGAGCGAGGACATGCCGCGGAAGTGGACGCCGACGTTGGGGTAGGCCTTGCCGTCGACGGTGAGCGTCGCGGGCACGTCCACGTCGCTGTTGCGCAGCTCCGACAGCTCCGCTTCCCAGTCGGGGGTTTCGAAGTCGAGGAAGATCGTCCGGAGAATCGTGGGTTCGTACAGCGGCAGGCCGGGGTATTGCTTGACCTCGTCCTTGGAGACGCGCGCGCCCGGCTTGGGCGGCTCGCGATTTTCGCGACGGCCGCCGAACCCGCCGGGGCCGCCGAACTGCGGGCGCGGGAGCGCCGCGGATAAGCCGTTGCGCAGCTCGTCGCCATTCAGCGACGCGTTCTTGTCGGCGTCCCACTCGGTGAACCACTTGGCGAAGGTGGCGTTCCACTCGTCGCGGGTGAGGGAGCTATCCTTATTGGCGTCAGTTGCAGTGAAGAGACCCGGGCCGATGAATCGGCCGGGCCGAAAATTGCCCCCGCCGCCGAACCCGCCCCCACCGCCACCACCGCCAAAGCCACCACCGGGGCCGGCTGGAGGTCCGGACCCCGGCGGTGGCGGAAGCACGTCGGTGAAGCGCTCGGCGAATTCATCCTGGGTCAGCTTGCCGGCCTTGCCGACGTCGAGCTTGTCGAACCAGGTGTTCGCGAGCGCGGAAAACTCGTCTTTGGAAAGTATCTGGTCAGCGTCCTTGTCGCCCTGCGACATCGCCTGCGTCGCGATCATCCCGCCCGGGCCACCGCCGCCGCCGGGCCCGAACCCGCGCCCGCCGCGACCCGCGGCGCGCTCCTTCTTGATGAACTCCCGCGCGGCGGAGCGCTCCTCCCGGTTCAGTCGCCCGTCACCGTCCTTGTCGAACTGCTTGACGAGTTTCTGCTCCTGCCCCATCGGCCCGCCCGGCCCGCCGAACCCGCCGGGCCCGCCAAATCCACCCGGGCCACCACCGCCCGGTCCGCCCGGGCCGCCGCCGAATCCGCCGGGGCCTCCCGGCGGCGGGCCGTCCTGCGCGCGCAGTGCGCCCGACGGTCCGGCCGCGAGGGTCAACACCGAGATTGTGGTGAGCAGAAACCTTCTCACGAGTGACTCCCTGCAATAGGTTCGCCGTCGCGAGAAGGCGCGGGCGAAGAGCGAAGCGTTACTTCGCGCCCTGGTCGATCCAGTTCTTGATCATCTCGATCTGGTCGTCGGCCAGGGGCTGGAAATCCTGCCCGGGCTTGGCCTTGGGCATCGCGTGGATCGTGTCCTTGCCGACCGTGGCGTCTTCTTTGAGCACCTTGTAGAGCAGGCTCTGCTCGGCCTTGCCGGGGACCACGGCCTTGCCGTGCTTGCCGCCCTTCATGATCTGAGCCTTGTCGTCGAGACGCAGTCCCCCCGCCGGCCCCCGCGGACCGCCGCCGGGACCACCCGGGCCGCCCCCGGGCGCGCCAGGCGGGCGACCGCCGGGAGCACCCGGTGGTTGGCCCCCGGCCTTTGGCACCTGGTGGCAGCGCACGCACGAGTCCTTCAGCAGCGGCGCAATGTCCTTCGCATACGTGACCTTGTCGGCACCAGCGCCGGCGTCCTTGTCGCCCGCCTTCGGATCGGCCTTGGCCGCGGCCTGTTCCGCCTTCGCGTCGACCGCACGGGCCGACCGCGCCAGGCCCACGACACCAACCCCCGCCAGCAGCATTACGGCCGCGGGCCTGAGCAGTCCGTTCAACGACCCGTCACGACAGAGCATGCGAGACATTTCGATCCTTTCGGAATTGAAAGTGGGAATAGACCTGCGCGCCCGTCCGCCCGCGCGCTCACGCCTCCGGCGTGAGGCCGAGCACGATGTCGAACTTCGCGGCCAGCTCGCCGATCTTCGACGCCTTGACCGGCGCGAATTCCACCAGCACCGACTCGCGCGCCTTGGCGTCGCGGATGCCACGGAACACGCCGTCGCGCTCGTTGTCCGGCTCGCCCTTGATGTAGCACTGCGTCGTCAGCGTGTCGCGCCCGTTCTGCTTCACCTTGAAGTGGATGTGCGGCGTGCGGCCGGGGTATTTCACGGGCTTGATCGTGCGGAAGTAATACTCTCCGCTCGACCCGGTCATGAACCGGCCGAAGCCCTGGAAGTTTTTGTCGCGCTTCCCGTTGTGGGCGTCGGCGCCGTGCGTGTGGACGTACGAGCCTTCGTGGTCCACCTGCCAGATCTCCACGAGCGCGTTACGCACCGGCTCACCTTTGGCGTCGAGGATCCGGCCGCCGAGGTGGGTGATCTCGCCGACGGCCGGCGAGAGCGCGTCGTTGACAACGATCAGGTCGTTGTCGGTGTCCAGCGGCAGCCGGTCGGGGTAGAACGGCCCTTCGGTCTGCGGCGGGGTGCGGGTCAATTCTTCCGCGAAGGCGCCCGGGGCGAAGAAGTTCGTCGCGGTCAATGCGGCGGCACCGAGCCCCAGGCGAGTCAGAAAACGGCGGCGCGAATGAAACCCGTCGGTGCGGTCGAAGGGCCGTTGTGGCGACTGCATTGTTCGGTCTCCAAGGCGTTTCGAGGTGCGGCGATGACGCGGGCCACACGCCGGTGCCCGCGGTCGTAAGAATAATCTGCCGCCACCGCCCCGCAAGGGCGGCCCGTGCGCCTGCGCCCGCGCACGTGCGCCACGTCTATCGTTGAGGTTGCTCGCGTTGCCCGAATCCGCCGCGCGACTCACGTGTTTTGAAACCTGGCGGCCTAGTGGTGGTCCGGCCCGCGGCCGCGGCCACCGCGCCCCCCGCCTCCGCCGCCTCCACCGGGGCCGCCGAACCCGCCGGGACCGCCAGGACCGCCCGGCCTGCCCGGGAGCCAGACGCCGCCGGTGAACGGCTCGCCGACCATCTGCTGCCATTTCTGCGCCTGGGGCGGCGTCAGCTTCGCCACCACCGTCTGGACCGCCTGCTCGCGGAACTGCCGGTCGGTCTCCCACGGGGGCACGCGCTTCTCCCGGTCTTTGTCCTTGTCCCGATCGTTGTCTTTGTCGCGGTCCCTGTCGCCGCCGCGCTCCTTGTCTTTTTCCTTCTCCTTGTCCTTTTCCTGGAACAGCCGCCGCCACGACGCCCAGTATTCGTCCTGCGCCTTGCGGACGACGTCCTTCTGCGCGTCGGTCAGTCTCAACGCCTTGACGACTTCGGGGTCGTTGAACGCGCCGGCGCCCTGGGCCTGGAGCCAGATCTGATGGAGGCGCGTCTCCTGCTCGGCCGTCAGCACCTGGCGGACTTGATCGTCGGTAGCATCCGCGGAATCCGTCAGCCAGGCGGCGCGCTCCACGGGCGTGGCCTTGGTCGGGTCGAGCTTTCCTTCGTTCCACGCCTGCTTCCACCGCGCCGCGATGAACGCCTCGACGACCTTGGCGGATTCGGGGGGGAGCTTGAGTTCCTTCTGCACCGACTCCTGCCCGAGCAGCTCGGCCCGCTGGCGCACCCGGCCGAACTCGCTGAACGCCGCCAGTTCGCCCAGGATCTGTTCCACCTGGCCGCGGGCCTGGGTAAGGTCCGTCTCGATCTTCGGCTCGTCGCGATGCTGCTCCAGGAAACCCCGGTAATACTCCAAGGCCCCCTCAAGCAACTGCTTGCGCACGTCCGCCAGCCGGGGGTCGAGCAGCTCGTCCTTCGCGATGCGGGTGAAGAAATCGACGGCGGCGCGGGCCTGCTGGTAGTTCTGCTCGGCGCGATTGCGCTGCTCGTTGGCCTCCCGGGCGCGGTTCTGCTCGCCGACGAGCGCGGCCTTGGTCTTGGACTGCTCGTTGGCGATCAACACGGTGCTCGTGAGCAAGCCCGCGGTCGCCAGCACCAGCACGACGACCGCCGAAATGGCGACCGCGCGGTGGCGGCGCGTCCACTTCACGGCTTTGTCGCGCAGGCTCGGCGGGCGCGCGAGGATGGGCTCGTCGCGCAGGAACCGGCGCAGGTCGTCGGCCATCGCGCCGGCCGTCGCGTAGCGGTCGCTGGCCTCCTTGCTGGTGGCCTTGGTGAGGATCGTTTCCAGCTCGACGGGGATCGTCTTGTCGATCGTGCGCACGGGGCGCGGGTCGACCTTGCCGATCTCGTGCAGGAGCTGCTCGCGCGTGACGCCGGGCAGGGCGCGCTCGAGCGTCAGCAGCTCGTAGATCGTCATACCCAGCGAGTAGACGTCGGTGCGCTGGTCCAGCACCACCGCCCTGCCGCCGGCCTGCTCGGGGCTCATGTAGCGCAGCGTGCCGAGGATGTCGCCGGTCTGGGTGAGGCCGCCGCTCTCCGCGTAGAACTGGGCCAGGCCGAAGTCGGTGATCCAGAGGTTGCCGCGGACGTCGAGCATCAGGTTGGCGGGCTTGATGTCGCGGTGGACGACGCCGAGCGAGTGGGCGTATTCCAGCGCCTCGGCCGCCTGGAGGGCCAGGCGGGCGACGGTGCGGTAATAACTGGCGCGTTTCTGGGATCGGAGGGAGGGGAGCGTATCGACAAGAGAATGCGCCGAAGCGTTATTAGCCGCCGGCGAACCGCCGGCCGGTGCGCCGGATTGCGAAGCCGCAAGCGGCGGTCGAACCCTTGAGCGCGACCTGCCGGGGCTTCGCGGGCGTGCGCCTCCCGCGGCGCTGCTGCCGGGGCGCCACGTTGCCGTTGCCGCATCGAGGTCGGGCGTCGCATTGGCGTTGCGCTCCAGTGCGACCCTGCCGTTCTCGTTGCCATCCGTTGCGTTGGTGGCTGTCGCGCGGAGGTCGCGGATGATTTCGTCGAGGCTCTCGCCCTCGATGAGCTGCATCGCGTAAAAATGCACGCCGCGCTCGGAGCCGACGGCGTACACCGGGACGATGTTCGAGTGGTGCAGTTGCGCGGCGGCCTGGGCCTCGTTGCGGAAGCGCTGGAGGTGGCGCGGGTCGAACGCCGACGCCAGCGGCAGCACCTTCACCGCCACGCGCCGGCCGAGCGAAAGCTGGACCGCCTCGTACACCACGCCCATCCCGCCGCGCCCGATCTCGCGCACCAGGCGGAAATCGCCCAGCGGCTGGGCGCGGGCCGGGTCGACGTCGGGCTCGTCGTGAGATGTCGACTGTCCCCCGCCGGCGTCCTGCATTTTCGCCGCGGCCGAGTGAACGAACGCGAGACCGTCGAGGCAATCGGACAATTCCTTCGCGATGTCGGGGTGCCGCGCGAGCAGTTCCTGGCGGCTGACGCGCTTGCCGGATTCCAGAGCGGCCATGTACTCCTGAACCGCGGCCAGAAGGCGCGGGTCTTCGTCGGCGTCGGCGCAAGCCCCCGTCGATGGTTCCGCGGCGCCCCGGGCGGCTGGCCCAGCCGACTGCGTGGGATCGTCGGGGTCCAGGTCGAAGCGCCGGCCGTTGGCCGGGCCGCCGTTGGTCGGTTGTCCCCCATTGGTCGGGTTCATAACGCACCGTCCAGTGAGCGCCGCAGGTTCGCCAGCGCCCGCACCCACAACTTCTGCACGCTGTCCTCGCTCCGCCCCATGCGCGCCGCCACCTCGGCGAAACTGAGCGTCTCGAGGTGGCGCAGGATGATCACTTCGCGATAGTCCTCCGGCAGCCGGCCCAGCGCGTCGGCGAGGAGAACCGACTGCTCGCGCCGCGACACGTGCTGGCTCGGCGTGCTGGTCGAGGCGACCAGGCCGCGGTCCAGCACCTGCGACGACTGGTCGAGCTGCGCGCCCAGGTCGCGCTCCAGGTTGATGTCGCGCCCCTTCGTGCCGAGGTAGCGCCGGAGCGTCAGCGCGAGCTGACCCGCCAGGATCTTCCGAAGCCAAGCGACCAGCTCGGCCTCGGTCGTGCCGCGGAAGTTGGCGATCTGGCGGTGGGCTTCGAGGAACACTTCCTGGACCACGTCGCCCGGGTCGACCTTGCCCTGGAGCCTGCGACCGATCTGCACGCGCGCCAGCAGTGTGAGGTAGCGCGAGTAGGATTCGAGCAGCCGGCCGAGCGCGCTCTCGCTGCCTCCGCGGGCTTCGTCGAGCAGGGCCTGGGGGTCGGGCGTCATTGGCGATAACGGGGGAGTGTTCGCGGCCGGCATCGCGAATACTATACCACGATCGGGCACACGAACTGGGGGGCAGCGGCGGTGGCGGGGCTCGGCGCAAACGGCGGCCATTACTCCGCTTCCATCATCTGGCGCAGCTTGAGGATGCCCTTGTGCACGCGCGTCAGCGCGGTGTTGACCGGGCAGCCGACGACCTTGGCGATCTCGGTGAATTTCATGCTGCTGTAAAAGCGCAGCACCAGCGCCTCACGCTGCTCGCGCGGGAGCATCGCCAGCGCGGCCGAAAGCTTGTGGTTCTGCTCGACCGTTTCGATGCCGGCGTCAGCTTCGGGCGCGCGGGGGTCGAGCATGCGCCGCAGGCCTTCCTTGGCGTTGCGCTCGCGGCCGCGGGAACGCCAGACGTCATTGGCCTTGTTGGTGGCGATGCGGAAGAGCCAGGCCTTGAAGCCGCCGCCGTTGCCCAGGGCAGTGTTTCCCTCGCCGGAGCGGAATCGCCCGACGTGGTCGAGCACGCTGAGCCAGGTCTGCTGGTGAAGCTCTTCGGCGAGTTCCGGACCGGCCAGCCGCTGGAGGTAGCGCAGGAGCGGCGAGGCGTAGCGCGCGACGAGGGCGTCACCCGCGGCGACGTCGCCGGCGCGCAGGCCCGCCAGGAGCGTCTCGTCGGAAACCGGCCCCCCGGGCAATACCGCGCCGGCGTGGCGGCGGACCGCACCTCGAGAAGATAACTGTTTTGCCTGTTGACGCTTGCGCCTCACCCGACGGGGCCGGGCGGACGCGTTCGGACGGCCCCGCCACGCCGAATCGGCTTGAAAGAGCGGTTCGCGGTCTCCCGCGGCTTCGGTCCAAACCCCGCTTTGGGTCTCGGTGATGGTGTCGATGGAGTTCACTGCAAGTCTGGTTGCGCGGGCGCGGCAAAACCGCCGCCCGGGCTTCCGGCGACAAGACGATGACCCCCGCGGCGGTTAACCTTCCGCCACGATGACCAGAACCCTTCGACGAACTCTGGGAGCACTCCTTTCGGCAGTCGTGCTGCTGACGGGCACGGGGCGCACTGCCCACGGCGCGGGGCAGGACCCGGGGCCGTTTGCCCGGGCAGATGAACTGATTGAGAAGGCGATTGAAGATTCGAAGCTGCCCGGGGCGGTGCTCCTGGTCGGACAGGGCAACAAGATTTTGTACCGCAAGGCGTACGGATCGCGCGCGGTGCAGCCGAAACGTGTGCCCATGACCGTCGACACTGCTTTCGATCTAGCGTCGCTGTCCAAACCCGTCGGCTGCGCCACCTCCATCATGATCCTCGCCGAGCGCAGCAAGCTGCGCCTCACCGACCCCGTCGCCAATTACCTCCCCGCCTTCGCCGCCAACGGCAAGCAGTCGATCACGGTCGAGCAACTGCTGCTACACCGTGGCGGGCTGATCCCCGACAATCCCTTGCCGGATTACGACAAGGGGCCGCGGGAGGCGATGGCGAACGTGTTCAACCTCGCGCCGCAGTGGCCGCCGGGGTCGCGGTTCGCGTACACGGACGTGGGGTACATCGTCCTGGGCGAAGTGGTGCGCGCGGTCGACGGGCGGCCGCTGGACCGGTTCGCGCGCGAAGAGATCTTCCAGCCGCTGGGGATGAAGGACACGTCGTACCGGCCGGGCGACGCGCTGCGGGCGCGGGCGGCGCCGACGGAGAAGCGCGGGGACCACTGGATGCTCGGCGAAGTGCACGACCCCCGCGCCTACGCCCTGGGCGGCGTGGCCGGTCACGCGGGTTTGTTCGGGACGGCCGACGATGTGGCGCGATACTGCCGCATGATCCTCGGCGGCGGGCAACTCGACGGGAAGCGGATTCTGTCCGAATCCACCGTCAGAGAAATGACGCGCCCCCGTCCGACGGGCAATGACGGCGACGTCCGCAGCTACGTCTTCGACGTCGACACGCCCTACTCCTCCCCGCGCGGCGACCGCTTCCCCCACGGCCAGAGCTTCGGCCATACCGGTTTCACCGGCACCATGTTCTGGATCGACCCGAGCAGCAAATCGTACGTGATCCTGCTGTCCAACAGCGTCCACCCCGACGGGCGCGGCCGGGTGGTCGAACTGCGCCGGCAGGTCTCGACGGCGGTGGCGGACGTGCTCCTCGGGCCGGTGCTGCCGGGGATCGACGTCGCCAAGCGCGACAACTTCAAGCAGCTCCAGGGGCGGAAGGTGGCGCTGGTCACCAACCATACGGGCCGCGACCGCGACGGCAACCGGACGGTCGATCTTCTCGCGGCGGCGCCGGGCGTAAAACTGGTGCGCCTGTTCTCCCCCGAGCACGGCCTATTCGGCGCGGTGGACGAAAAGGTCGGCCACGGAATTGACGAGAAGGCCGGCCTGAAGGTCTTCAGCCTCTACGGCGACACCCGCCGGCCGACGGCGGAGATGCTCGAAGGCGTCGACACGATCGTCTTCGACATCCAGGACATCGGCGCCCGCTTCTACACCTACATCTCCACGCTCGGCCTGTGCATGGAGGAGGCGGCGAAGCACAAGGTCCGCGTCGTCGTCCTCGACCGGCCGAACCCCAACACGGGTTTGATCGTCGACGGCCCCGTTGCGCAGAAAAAGTATTTCGGCTTCATCTGCTACGGGCCCATCCCGCTGGCGCACGGCATGACCGTCGGCGAGTTGGCCCGCCTGTTCAACGAAGAATTCAAGATCCGTTGCGACCTCGCGGTCGTGCCGATGGAGGGTTGGAAGCGGGAGATGTGGTGGGACGAGACGGGGCTGGCGTGGGTGAACCCGTCGCCGAACATCCGCAGTGCGGAAGAGGCGCTGCTTTACCTGGCGGTGGGGTTGCTGGAGACGTCGAACGTGTCGGTCGGCCGGGGGACGGACGAGCCGTTCGAAGTGATCGGGGCGCCGTGGGTCGATCGGGAGAAGCTCGCCACGGCGCTCAACGGGGCGCGGATCCCGGGCCTGCGGTTTCGGCCGACGACGTTCAAGCCGACGTCGAGCAAGTTCGAGGGGCAGGAGTGCCAAGGCGTGCGGATTGACGTGATCGACCGCCGCGCGCTTGCGGCTTCGCCGGTGTCGGCCGGCGTTACGATCGCGTGGCACTTGGAGCATCTTTTCAAGGACGCCTATCAGCTCCAGGAGGTGGCAAAGATGCTGCAGAACGACGACGCGACCAAAGCCCTGCAAACTGCCGCCGATCCCGCCACGATTCCGGCGGCGTGGCGCGATGACCTGGCCGCGTTCCGAAAGGTACGCGAGAAACATCTGCTGTACCGATGAATTCTGACCCCCTCTCCCCTGTACTCGGGGGAGAGGGGACAAGACCATGCCCGCGACGCCCCGCATCATTCTCCCCCTCGCCGCCTTCGGGACGGTCGATTGGTTCATCCTGGGCGTTTACCTGGCGACGATGCTCGTGATCGGCCTCGTCGCTGCGTGGCGGGAGAGCCGGCACAAGTCGGGGACGGCCGAGTTTTTTCTCGGCGGGCGTTCGATGCCCACTTGGGCGCTGGCGATCTCCATCGTCGGCTCGTCGCTGTCGGTCGCCACGTTCGTCGGCGTCCCGGACACCGCGTACGGCGGGAACCTCACGTACCTCATCCTGTTCGTCGGCAACTTCTCCGCCGTCTTCCTCGTCGGCTTCGTGTTCGTCCCGCGGCTGTACAACGCGGGCACCGTCACGATCTACGGCTACCTCGCCGGCCGCTTCGGCGAGGGCGCGCGCGTGGCGGTCAGCGTCACGTTCCTGTTCGGCCGGATGCTCGCGTCAGGCGCGAGGCTCATGCTTGCGGCGGTCCCGCTGTGCATGCTGGTGCTCAACGTGCCCGCCGGCCAGGTCACGCGCCAGCAGATGGTCTACGCGATCCTCGCCATCGGCTTCGTCGGCACGTTCTACACCGTGTTCGGCGGGATCCGGACCGTCGTCTGGGTCGACACGATCCAGTTCGCCCTCGTCGTCGGCGCCGCCGCCCTGACCATCGGCCTCCTGCTGCACCGCATCCCGATGCCGTTCGGGGACGTCGTCTCCACGCTCCGCGCCGCCGGCAAGCTGAAGGTGGTGGACTTGAGCGCGGACCTGCAAAAGCCCTACACCCTCTGGGCCGCGATGACGGGCCAGGTCTTGGTGGCGGCGGCTGCGTTCGGGGTCGACCACGACTTGGCGCAACGCTTCCTCGTGGCCAAGAGCCCGTCGCGCGGGGCGCTTTCCGTCATCGCCTCGCAGTTTGTCGCCGTCGTCGTCGTGTTCATGTTCCTGGCGATCGGGTTGCTGCTGTACGTCTACTACGGCAACGCCGGGGGCGCCGCCGTGGCGTCGCTGCCGGCGGGCGAGAAGGCGGTTTACCAGTGGTTTCTCATGACCGAACTGCCGCCGGTGGCGAGCGGGCTGGCGATGGCGGGGCTGTTCGCGGTGTCCCAGGGGAGCATGGACTCGGCCGTCAACGCGCTGGCGAGCAGCGCGGTCGCGGACATCTACCTGCCGCTACGGACGATGCGCGGCCGGCCGATCGACCCCGACAAGCCGGTCGACGCGCCCAAGATCGCCGTCGCCGCGATGGGCGCCGTGATGACCGGCTTCGCCGTCGCCTGCGCCTACGCGTACGACCCGAAGCAGAAGGGGTTCCTTGAGTTTGCCCTGGGGGTGCTCAACTTCGCCTTCAGCGGCATGCTCGCGGTCTTTCTCACCGCCCTGCTCACCCGGCGGGGGAATTCGCGATCGGTCGTCCTCGCGCTGGCGACGGGAGTGGTCGTGGTGGCGCTCACGCAGGACGCCCCGATGCGCTGGATCACGGAGCGGCTCGCGGGCGAGCCGCACACGCTGGCGTTCACGTGGGCGATGCCGATCGCGACGGGGCTGGCGTTTCTCGTGTGCTTTTCCGGGAGGCCGTCCGGCTCGGAGCGCACTACCTGACCTGCCGCGCGGCCCGGGCGGCGCCGCGGGCGGCGTGGAAGTCGCTGTCGCCAGTCGTCAGCGTCCAGCCGGCGCGGGCGATGCCGGTGAGTCGGTGATCGATCGCCTCGCGCAGCCGTGGCAGCATGGGACTGAGCCGGTTGCCGATCCCTCCGGCGAGCGCCACGTGGTGCGGCCGATAGAGCGCGTGGGCAACGCGGACCGCCCGCGCCAGCGCGCGCAGCGGCGGATGATCCGGCCGAATCTCGGAAACCCACGCGCCCGATTCGTCGCCATAGCGCCGCGCCAAGGCCCCCGCACTGAGATAACCTTCCAGGCTCCCCGCCCCGCCGTCCGGACCGATCACCGACTCGCCCTCGAGTGAAACGTCCATCTGTCCGAAGTGCCCGGGCGAATCGCCGTCGACGAACAGCGGCCGCGCGCCGTCGTCGATCACCGACGCGCCGACGCCGGCGCCGATTGCGAGGACGAACAACCGGCCAGTGAGTTGTCGCGAAAGATAAAGATCGATCCCCGTCGCGTTGGCGTCGGTGACGACCGCGAGCCGAGTCGGGCGGTGGCCGAGCGCGTCGGCGACGAGGTCGTCGAGGCGCACACCGTCCAGGCCCGGGACGTTGACCGAGTGCCGCACCGTGCGCCCGTCGTCATCGAGCAGTCCCGGCACGCAGACGCCGACGGATTGCACGTCGTTCGCGCTCCCGGCGCCGGCCGTGCGGATCGCCTCGGCCAGTTGCTCTCGCGTCGGGCGCTGGTATGCGGAACTCCGCGCAGTCCAAAGCACTTCCGCGCCGCGCACCGCCGCGAGCTTGACGCTGGTCCCGCCGATGTCGATGCCCAGGCTGGTCGTCATGGCGTGTTGGAGCCCGACCATTCGCGTCGGCTTTGCGGGCGTGTCAATTTCATCGGAGTGCCGCTGTTTCAGAAGACGGAAAAACCCTAGCGGGCAAGCAAATTGTCCCCTTCCTCATGCCTAGACTCGGCGGTAGTATCCCCCGCGCGCCATGGCCCAGATTTTTCACCCCAGCACCAACACCATCGCCAAGGCCAGCATCTTCGGCGCCGCGTTTTTTATTTTGGCGGCGTTCTGGGTCCTAGGGCAGATCGTCCGCTCGTCCTACTTCACCGGCGTGGACGATCCCGTAGACCAGCCAGTGCCCTTCAGCCACGAGCACCACGTCGCCGGGCTGGGGATCGATTGCCGCTACTGCCACGTGTCGGTGGAGGACGCCGCGTATGCCGGCATGCCCGCCACCAAGACGTGCATGACCTGCCACTCGCAGATCTGGACCAACGCCGCCCTGCTCGAGCCGGTGCGGGCGAGCTGGCGGAACGACACGCCGATCCAGTGGAACCGGGTGCACGACCTCCCCGACTTCGTGCAGTTTAATCACGGCATTCATGTACAGAAAGGCATCGGCTGCTACGAGTGCCACGGCAAAGTCGACGGCATGCCGCTGATGTGGAAGGCCAACAGCCTGCACATGGACTGGTGCCTCGACTGCCACCGTGCGCCCGAGAAGCACGTGCGGCCGCGCGACCAGGTGTTCGTGATGTCGGAGTGGCTGCCGCCCAACGGGCAGGATCGGCTGGAGGCCGGCCGGGAACTGCTGAAGAAATACAACATCCGCGCGCGGCCGATCACGGGCGAGCCGCTGGACCCGCACCGCGACCCCCACGCCGAGCCCGGCGCGGGCTTCCACGGGCCCGGCACGGAGACGACACCGATCCCGATCACTAACTGTTCGACGTGTCATTATTAATACGAACCGGACCGAGAACCCCCGGATGCTCGAATCGCCCGTACAACTCACCGTCCGCAAGACCCGCAGCGCCGGGAAGCGTCCGGACCGCGCCTTGGACGTGTGCCCGGGCAAGCACCCGCAAGAGATCGCCGCCGGCGACACCCCCGCGGACCGTTCGCCGCCTGCTTACTGGCGGAGCCTCCAGGAATGGGCGGGGACCGAAGAGTTCGAACACTTCCTGCACCGCGAATTCCCCGCGGCGGCGTCGGAGTGGAAGGACGCCAGCCCGCTGAGCCGGCGGAACTTCCTCAAGGTCATGGGCGCGTCGCTGGCACTGGCGGGGCTGAACGCCGGGTGCGACATCCGCGGGCCGCAGGAAAAGATCGTCCCCTACGTCGTGCCGCCGGAATTGCAGCAGCCCGCCAAGACGCTCCAGTACGCCACCGCCATGCCCTTCGGCGGGTACGGCAAGGGTTTGCTGGTCCAGAGTTTTGCCGGTCGGCCGATCAAGGTTGAGGGCAACCCCAAACACCCCGGCAGCCTCGGCGCCACCGACCCGTTCGCCCAGGCCTCAGTGCTCGAGCTGTACGACCCCGACCGCTCCAAGACGGTTCTCGCCGGCGGCGAGGTGAACACCTGGGCGGTGCTGCTCCGCGCGCTGCGCGAGCGCCTGGACGCGAAGAAAGCCAGCGGCGGCGCGGGCGTTCGCATCCTCACCGAGACGGTGACGTCGCCGACGCTGGCCGAGCAGATCCGCCGGTTCCTGGCCCAGTACCCCAAAGCGAAGTGGCATCAGTATGAGCCGGTGAATCGCGACAATATCACCGCCGGCACGATGCAGGCGTTCGGCCGGCCGCTCAACCCGGTCTACCACTTCGGCCGGGCCGCGTGCATCGTCTCGCTCGACGCGAACTTCCTCTACGAAGACCCCGGGAGCCTGCGCTACGCGCGGCAGTTCATCGACGGCCGGCGGTTGCGCGTGACGGCCCCCGAATCGGCGTCCACGCAGCCGGCGACGGACGAGGCGGCCGCGTTCCGCGAGGCGCCGCAGGCCAGCGCCGGCGCGAACGGCGGCGCGTGGCGCGAGACGCTCGGCGAAGGCGACGCGCCGCAGCCCGCCGCGGGCAACGAATTCCTTTCCAACCGGCTCTACGTCGCCGAGAGCACGCCGACGATCACCGGCGCAATGGCCGACAACCGGCTGCGCGTGCCGCCGAGCCAGGTCGGCGCCGTCGCCTACGCATTGGCGTCGGCGCTGAAGGTCGGCGCGGCGTCCGCCCCGCCACCGCCGCTGGCGGCCGACCTGTCCCGCTGGGTGCAGGCGGTGGCCGACGACCTGCGCGACACCGCCGCGCGGCACAAGGGCGCAGCCCTGGTCGTCGCCGGTCCCAACCAGCCGCCGTCGATTCATGCGTTGGCGCACGCAATCAACGCGGCGCTAGGCGCCGTCGGCGTGACGGTCGTTTACACCGAGCCGGCCGAGGCGTGGCCCGAGCCGGGGAAGCCGGTCGATAAGCTGGCGTCGCTGCGCGAGCTGGCCGTGGACATGAGCCGCGCCCCCGGCGAAGCGTCGGCCGTGGACACGCTGATCATCATTGGCGGGAACCCTGCTTATTCGGCCCCGGCGAACCTCGACTTCGCCAAGCTCCTGCTCGACCTCTCCTCCCGCCGCAAGGGCGGCGAGGGGAGAGACCGCGACCAGCTCGTCAACCTCACCGTGCACCTCGGCCTGCACTACGACGAGACGGGATTCAACTGCATGTGGCACGTGCCGCAGGCGCACTACCTGGAAAGTTGGGGCGACGTCCGCGCGTACCACGGGCTGGTGTCGATCATCCAGCCGCTGATCCAGCCGCTGTATGCGGGGCACACCGCCATCGACATGATGTCGGCGCTGCTCGGCGAGCCCGACGTGAGCGGGTACGAAGCGGTGCGGCGGTACTGGCGCGTGCAGCGGCAAGCACCGGCAACGGCGCAGGGGACGGGCCAGGCGCCCGGGACGGGCCAGGCGCCCGGGACGGGCCAGGCGCCCGGGACGGGCCAGGCGCCCGGGACGGGCCAGGCGCCGGGGCAGACGCTAAGCCGGCAAGCGGCGGACGCGCTCGCACAGCCGGACCCGGCGTTCGAGTTGTTCTGGGAGCGGTCGCTCCAGGACGGCGTCGTCGAGGGCACCGAGCTGCCGCGCGTGCAGGCGGCGGTGGTGCCGAACCTGGCGGTGCCGGCGCCGTCCACGCCGGGGGCGGGCGGGCTGGAGGTCAGCTTCCGACCCGACCCCAGCGTCTGGGACGGCCGCTTCGCCAACAACGGCTGGCTCCAGGAACTGCCCAAGCCGCTGACCAAACTCACCTGGGACAACGCGGTCTACGTCAGCCCGGCCACCGCCCAGAAGCTGGGCGTCGTCATCGGCCAGCACGACAAGGCCTCGCTCGTAAGGCTCCGCTACCGCGGGCGGGCGCTCCCGAACGACCAGTTCCCGCAGGAAGTTCCCGTGTGGGTTTGGCCCGGCCACCCGGACGGGTCGGTGACGATCCACCTCGGCTACGGCCGCTCGCGCGCCGGCCGCGTCGCCGGGCTGCTCGGCGACACGCCGCCGCGCGGGTTTAACGCCTTCGCGCTGGCGGATTCCGACTTCCCGCACTTCGGCGCGGGGCTGGAAATCGAAGTGACCGGCGAGACCGCGCGCCTCGCGTGCACGCAGGACCACCAGCTCCTCGAGGGCCGCGACATCGCCCGCGTGCACAAGGTCTCCGACATCGTCGGTAACGCGCCGGGGCACCCGCCGGACAAGTCCACCAACGTCGCGGAGCGCGGCCACGGCGAAGGCGAGCACGTCTCGCTCTACCCGGAGTACGACTACTCCAAGGGCCACGCCTGGGGCATGGCGATCGACATGAACGCCTGCATCGGGTGCAACGCGTGCACCGTCGCCTGCCAGGCGGAGAACAACATCGCCGTCGTGGGCCCCGAGCAGGTGCTCAACGGCCGCGAGATGCACTGGATCCGCATCGACACCTATTACCGCGGCGACCCCGCCGGCGACCCCGAGGCGGTGTTCCAGCCGATGCTCTGCCAGCACTGCGAGAACGCGCCGTGCGAGGTGGTGTGCCCCGTCGCCGCGACCACGCACAGCCACGAGGGCCTCAACGAGATGACGTACAACCGGTGCGTGGGCACCCGGTACTGCTCGAACAACTGCCCCTACAAGGTGCGCCGCTTCAACTTCCTCCAGTACCAGGACAAGACCACGCCGGTGCTGGCGCTGATGCGCAACCCCAGCGTCACCGTCCGCGACCGCGGCGTGATGGAGAAGTGCACCTACTGCGTGCAGCGCCTCAACGGGACGCGCATCGAGACCGAGAAGCTCAAGGCGCAACTCTCCGAGGCCACGACGGAGCAGGAGCGGCAGGAGAAGGGGCAAAAGATCCACGAGCTGATGGGACACCTCCAGACGGCGTGCCAGCAGTCGTGCCCGACGGAGGCGATCGTGTTCGGCGACATGAACTATATCGACGCCGACCGGCGCAAGCCCTGGGTGACCCGGCTCAAGGAGCAGCCGATCCATTACGGCGTGCTGACGGAGCTGAACACGCAGCCGCGCACGACTTATTTGCCGAAGCTGGTCAACGCCAACCCCGCCATCGGCACGCCGGAGACCGACGCCCCGGGCAACCGCCACCCCAGCAACGAGGCGCGCGCTTAAATGACGCAGACGGTCGAACACAACACCGCGGCCGACGACGAGGCCGGCCCGCGCTCCCCGGTCATCGGGCCGGGTCACACGTACGCGTCGGTGACGGACCAGATCAGCGCGATCGTGCTGACCCGCCGCACGCCCAAGGGCTGGCTGATCATGTTCGGCGTCGCGTCGGTGCTGCTGACCATCTTCATGGTCTCGGTGTTCGAGCTGCTGCGGAAAGGCACCGGCGTGTGGGGGTTGAACATCCCCGTGGGCTGGGCATTCGACATCACCAACTTCGTCTGGTGGGTCGGCATCGGCCACGCCGGCACGCTCATCTCCGCCATCCTGCTGCTGCTGCGGCAGGAGTGGCGCACCAGCATCAACCGCTTCGCCGAGGCGATGACGCTCTTCGCCGTCGCCTGCGCGGGCATGTTCCCCCTGCTTCACCTCGGTCGCCCCTGGCTGTTCTACTGGCTCATGCCCTACCCCAACGTCATGAGCCTGCTGCCGCAGTTCCGCAGCCCCCTGGAGTGGGACGTGTTCGCGGTGAGCACGTACGCCACCGTCTCCGCCCTGTTCTGGTACGTCGGCCTGATCCCCGACCTGGCGACCCTGCGCGACCGCACGCGCAGCGGCATCGCGCAAAAGGTCTACGGCCTTTTGGCGATGGGCTGGCGCGGGTCGGCGATGCACTGGCACCGCTACGAGGTGGCGTACCTGCTGCTCGCTGGCCTGGCGACGCCGCTGGTCGTCTCGGTGCACACGGTCGTGAGCTTCGATTTCGCCGTCAGTCAAGTGCCCGGCTGGCACACGACGATCTTCCCCCCTTACTTCGTCGCCGGCGCCGTCTTCAGCGGCTTCGCCATGGTCGCCACGCTGGCGATCCCGATCCGCTGGTACTACGGGCTGGAAGACTTCATCACCATGCGCCACCTCAACAACATGGCCAAGGTGATGCTGGCGACGGGGCTGATCGTGATCTACGGCTACTCCACCGAGTGGTTCGCCGCGTTCTACAGCGGCAACGTCTACGAGATCGCGGTGGTCAAGAACCGGTTCTTCGGGCCCTACAAGCTCGAGTACTGGGCGCTGCTCCTGTGCAACGGCCTGATCCCGCAACTGTTCTGGTTCCACCGGTTCCGCACGAGCATCCCGGTGCTGTTTACGGTCTCGATCATCATCAACGTCGGGATGTGGCTGGAGCGGTTCATCATCATCGTCACGAGCCTCAGCCGCGACTACCTGCCCAGCTCGTGGGACATGTTCTACCCGACGATCTGGGACTGGGGGCTGTACATCGGCTCGATCGGATTGTTCCTGTGGCTGCTGCTGCTGTTCATCCGGTTCCTGCCGATGATCTCGGTCTTTGAGATGCGCGAGCTGGTGTCGCGGCAGCGCGGCCACGTCGCCGAGGGGCCGAGCGAGGCGGGCGGGCGGATCGACAAGGTGGACGGGCTGGAGGGGGCGACGGCATGAAACGAGAACCCCGCGTCTACGGCCTGCTCGCCGAGTTCCCGCAGCCGGAAAACCTCCTCGCCGCCGCCACCGCCGCGCGCGCCGCGGGCTACCGCCGGATGGACGCCTACACGCCCTTCCCGGTGCACGGGCTGAGTGAAGCCATCGGATTCCACACCACCCGGCTGCCGGCGATCGTGCTCGTCGGCGGCATCGTGGGGGCGTGCCTCGGGTTCGGGCTGCAGTACTGGTACGAGACGCAGCACTACATGATGAACGTGGGCGGCCGGCCGCATAACAGTTGGCCGTCGTTCGTGGTGATCACGTTCGAGACGACGATCCTGTGCGCCGCGATCTCCGCAGTGCTGGGCATGCTGGCCCTCAACGGACTGCCGCAGCCCTACCACCCGCTGTTCAACGTGCCCAGCTTCGAGCTGGCCAGCCGCAGCCACTTCTTCCTGTGCATCGAGGCGCGCGACCCCAAGTTCGATTTGGACGCGACGCGCGACTTCCTGGAAGACCTGGGGCCGATTTCCATCGCGGTGGTCCCCACCGGCCGGGTGAAACCGGTTCGGGCCGGGCAGGGGGCGAGGGCGTACCCCGCGGCGCAGCCGATGGCGATGGCGGTGGACGAGGCGACGACAACAACGATAGTGACGACAACCACGACCACGGCGACACCTTGATGAGAATCCCGCGTCACATCCCGATCCTCCTGGCGAGCCTGCTGGCCGCGGCGGCGACGGCCGGCTGCAAGCGCGAGGACATGCACAACCAGGCGCGCGACGAGTGGCACGAGCAGAACGACTTCTTCGCCGACCAGATGAGCTCCCGGCCGCCGGTCGAAGGCACCATCGCGCGCGGCCAGCCGCTGCGCAACGACCCGCTCGTCTCCTTCCGCAACGGGGACAAGTTCGTCGACACCTACCCGTTCCCGATCGACCGCGTGGCGCTGGAGCGCGGGCGGCAGCGCTACGACATCTACTGCTCGATGTGCCACGGCGCGACCGGCTACGGCGACGGCATGATCGTCCGCCGCGGGTTCGCAAAGCCGCCCAGCTTCCACGACGAGCGCCTGCGGGCGGCGGCGCCGGGCTACTTCGCCGAGGTGATCACCCACGGCTTCGGCGCGATGTACAGCTACAACGACCGCGTCCCGCCCGACGACCGCTGGCGGATCGCGGCGTACGTCAAGACGCTGCAACTGAGCCGGCGGGTGGACGTGGCATCGCTCACCGCCGAAGACCGCCAGCGCGTGGAAGCGGCGGCGGCCGCGCCCGCGTCGACGCAGCCGGCGGACTCGTCGCGCGACCCGCGCCGCCAGGCCGAGAGCGAGAACAACGGCATGCGGGGGGCCCCCAAATGAGCAGTATCCCCGTCACCGATTTCCGCCCCGGCGACGGCCACGGCTCCCACGGCGCCGGCCCGGGCCAGGGTCATGGTCATCGCCACGGCGATGGGCACGGCCCCGGCCCGGGTTCGCCCGCCGCCGACGCCGGCGACGTGCTCGACCGCATCCGCCGGATCGCGCTCCTGGCCGCGGGCGCGGGGATCGCGCTGGTCCTGCTCGGGCTGCTGATCCACGGCGTCCGCGCGTTCTTCCAGGCGTACCTCTACGCCTACGTCTTCTGGACTGGGCTCTCGCTGGGCTGCCTGGCGGTGCTGATGCTCCAGCACCTCGTCGGCGGCGCCTGGGGCTCCATCATCCAGCGCCCGCTGGAAGCCGGCACGCGCGTCCTCCCCGTCATGGCGCTGCTGTTCATCCCGCTGGCGCTCATGGTCGCGGTGGGAAAGCCTTACCTGTACGAGTGGCTGGAACAGGCGTGGCGCGACACCTGGCACGGCCGGGCCAACTCCGGCTTCAAGCTCTGGTACCTCAGCCGCGGCGGCTTCATCGTGCGCGCGCTCGTCTACTTCGCCACGTGGATCGGCCTGGCGTCCCTGCTGAACCGCTGGTCATTGCGGCAGGACCAGTCGCCCGACGAGCGAGTCTCCCTCCGCATGCAGCTCGTCAGCGGCCCGGGCTTGGTGCTATATGTCCTTACGGTTTCGCTCGCGGTGGTTGACTGGGTGATGTCGCTGGAGGCCGACTGGTACTCCACGCTCTACGGCCTGCTGTTCGTCGTCGGACAGGTGCTTGCGACGCTGTCGGTGGTGGTGGTGTTGGTGTCGGCTATTTCCCGCCGCCGCCCGCTCGCGGGGGTGGTCTCGGTCGGGCATTTCCACGACCTGGGGAATCTGCTGCTGGCGTTCGTCATGCTGTGGGCGTACCTGTCGTTCTCGCAGTTCCTGATCATCTGGTCGGGCAACATCGCCGAGGAGACGCCCTACTACTACTCGCGCACGCAGACCGGCTGGAAGTACGTCGCCCTGACGCTGGTTATGTTCCACTTCTTCGTGCCGTTCATCCTGCTGCTGTGGCGGCGGACGAAGCGGAACCCTTCGACGCTGACCAAGGTCGCGCTGGCGCTGCTGGTCATGCGGCTGGTCGACCTGTTCTGGGTGATGGGCCCGAGCTTCGCGCACGCGAGCCCGCGCGGCAACGAGAGCTACGCCGCCGCCGAGGCCGCGGCGCGCGGGACCGCGCACGCGGTGGCGGCGACGAACGGTTGGTGGCACGCGTGGATGTTCCCCGCCGCGGCGGCGGGGATCGGCGGCGTGTGGGTGCTGGCGTACGTGGCGACGCTGCGGCGGCGGCCACTGCTGCCGCTGAACGACAGCCGGCTCATCGCGGCGGCCGCGGCGACGGGAGGGCACTGACATGGCCGACACGCATGACCCGTCACAGGACCTCCGCACCGGCGATGCCGCGGGCACCGCGGCCGGGGCGCCACGCCCCTCGCGCACCGGCTCGGTCTCCAAGCTCGGCTTCGACGACCCGACCCTGCGCCCGCTCCCGCCGGAACAACTCGAATACCACGCGCCGCACACCGACGCCCACCCCGAGCGCCACGAGCACAGCGACGTCCCGATCCGCCCGCTGGCGATTTCACTGGCGGCGATTGCCTTCATCCTCGCGGGGTCGTTCGTCTTCCTGTACTTCCTGTTCTTCCATTACAAGGGGCAGCAGGACGCGCTGGAGGTAAAGCGCACCAACGTGCCCGACGCCAAGCCCCTGATCGAGGGGCCGCGCCTCCAGGGGGTGCCCGGCTTCAGCGACAAGCACCCGAAGGACGAACTGAAAGACCAGCGGGACGCCTACCGCGCGGAGCTCGAGAGCTACGGGAAGACCCCGGACGGGTTCGCGCAAGTGCCGGTCGATACGGCGATGCGCCTGGCGATCGAGCGCGGGATGTTCAAGACCGCGCCGGCACGGCAGGACCAGGCG
>Ga0207691_10001206_pt1 | contig 25738 bp, 20 predicted proteins | sample KBSM13metaG_FD_184327 | JGI IMG/M metagenome (GOLD analysis project Ga0207691, IMG submission 184327) | Miscanthus rhizosphere microbial communities from Kellogg Biological Station, Michigan, USA - KBS M1-3 metaG (SPAdes) (version 2) | ecosystem: Host-associated > Plants > Roots > Rhizosphere >...
GCTGGCCGGTCCGCTGGTGCAGGTGGATCTTGCCGATGCGGCGGCGTGCCGCGCGCAGCTCGGCCAGCTCCGTCGCGTCACGCACGTGCTTTATTGCGGCCGCGCGGCTTCCACGGCGGCCGGCAAAGAGCCGATCGACTTGAACCTTGCGATGCTGCGCAATCTGCTGATAGATGCCTTGAGCTAAAAATGCAAAACCGGGAACGTGCCGGCAAAGCACCAGAGGCCACGTTGTCCCGCGGCCGTATTGCATCAGATGGAAGACTGCATCGGCTCCGCTGAAATGTCGGCCGTCGGGAAGAACAAGCCACACGGACTTGCGAAAGTCTTCAGGTGCGATCTCGGGAAATCGATCCGCAACTTCCTGCGACGGCGCATAGTCAATCCTTCCGGCCGTGAGTTTCCGCCAGTATCGGACCCAGATACCGCAGAACGAGCATTTTCCGTCGTAGATGAGGATGGGATGGGACTCCGCTTGCATCGCAGTTCAATCAATGTCTAATGTCACGATGCACTTGTCAAACAAGCTTTCGACTTCGGTAGTGGTTACGGAACGTTCCCCTGCTTCACCAGCGTCTTATATTCCGCCCTGGCTTCGACCAGGACGGGAATATCGGTATCCGCGCTTTTCCAGATCTCAAAAAACTCATCATACGTCTTGCGGGCGTTGACCCGATCGCCGGCAATCGCATATGCCCGAGCCAGTCCGAGATAGGACAACGGGAAAATTGCAGAGCGAAGAGCAACACCTCGGTGGCCAAGAATTTTTTGAAACTCCGCAGCAGCTTCGGGCGCGGATTTGGTCTGCAGGTAGGCCTGGCCGCGAAGGTATACGGCCAGCAACGATCGCGCCGAGGGCTCATACCGTCCAATGGGTTTCAGCAATTGAATCGCTTCTTGCGCGTGTCCAGCATGCAGTTCGAATGCCGCTTTTGCTGTTGGAAGATGAATCGAGTTGAGAAGCGTGTCTTCGGGAGATGCCTTTGACATCTCTTCGAGCGCTCGAATGCCCTCGATATCCCCAGCCATCGCAGCGGTGATCGCCCCATCAATACTGGAACGGTTTTGTCGAAATACTTCACTCGCACGACCTTCGGCCGGTTTGCCATATTCGAAGAGAAGTTCCGAGCGAGCGCCAGCCGAAGCGTCGCGTATGCGGCTTTCCTTGATTCGGCCAAGAAAGAGGAGGTCGCCTTGAGGCGGCCGGCCGGAAGGTGGAATCTTGAACCAGTCCAATTCCTGCTGCATTGCTGCGGCATCCCCTTTGATAAACGCAATTTCGTAGAGAAGGCTGTGCGTACCCGCGATGTCACGCTTTTCTTCGACCGCCTTTCGGAGAACGGTCCGGGATTCCTCGACTTGTCCGGTACTCAGAAGGGCTGCACCCAGGTTCGCCAAATTGAGAGGCATCGGCCGAAGGCGAGCAACTGTCTGGAACTCGCTTAAGGAATCGTCAAGGCGGCCAAGATTGATATGTGCAGTCGCCAGTCCATTCCAGGAGATGTAATCGGTGGGGTACATTCGCGCATAGAGCCCGTAAGTTTCCGCAGCTTTTTCGATATTTTTCAGTACGGTGACCTGGTATGCCGCAGTAACGCGCAGTCTTTCCCGTTCCGATGCCCTGTTCCTCAGTTCGAAAGCTTTCGTCGCATATTTCCGTGCATTTGCGTCGTCTCCAAGGTTGCCGTTGACGACGCGCAGCGAGCTATAAGCCGCAACAAAGTTGGGATCGAGCGCAACTGCCTTTTCAAGGAAAAGAACCGATTCGCGAAATTTCGCCTGGCTGTTCAGCTTCATGCCTTCGGTGTATGCCTTCAGCGCTTCCAGAGAAGTCGTCGTGACTTTATCCTCAACTGGAACATCGGTTTTCTGAATTGAGGGAAGGGATTCCCCAAGTTTGGATCGCAGATTCGACGCCGCATCCCCCAGCGTTGCAAGCACCTGTTCTTTGGAGCCCGCTTCGCGCTGTTCCCGCGCCAAAGATTCCCCGCTTCCGCAATTTGTCGCATTCAGCGTCAAAACGTAATGTGTGCCTAATCCCACGATCGAACCGCCAAGAGCGGCCTTCAATCCTTCGCGTTCACAGATTTCCCGCGCCACCGAGTCCGTAACCTTTTCATCCGGAGAGCGCGCCATCCGCTGCAGTGTTTCGCGGACACGGTCCTCTGGCAGAACGTTGATATACCGTGATTGTTCCAACTGGATCGCGAGCGCCTGTTTCAATGTCTCGTCAAAAACCGAGTCTCCGGTTTCGTTCTTAAAATCCGCCATGACGATCACATCGCGATCCGTCAGAACCGGCCTCCGGCCCGAACCAAACCACAACGCTGCGACAATCAAGGCCGCAACAGCGAGTGTTGCGCCAATTGCAATGGTCACGCTCCTCCGGTTTCGATTTGGTTTCGACGATTTACCCGGTATCGACGATGCACCACTGGCGCCATTTCTCCACAAGCGCCGCAGTTCCGCTTCCAGCTCCGAGGCAGATTGATAACGCTGCTCTCGATCCTTTTCCAGAAGCTTGCAGATAATTTCCTCAAGCTGGTGAGGAACGTTCGGATTCAGTCGTGTCGGTGGGATCGGATTCCGGTTGAGGATTGCATCAAATATGACGGCGGTTGTGTTGCCTGTGAAGGCCGGCCGGCCTGTTGCCATCTCATAGAGCACGGCTCCCAGTGAGAACAGATCGGAACGTGCATCGAGTTCCTCACCTCGAGCTTGTTCCGGCGACATGTACAAGTACGTCCCGATGGCGGAGCCTGGGCGAGTCCGAAGATCCCTGCTGTCCAATGCCGTAGTCAGGTCGGAAAGGCCGGATCCATCCTTCTTGTCGAACATCAGCTTTGCAAGGCCGAAGTCCAGAATCTTCAGCTGTCCCTGCGTGGTCACGAAAATATTTGCCGGTTTTATATCGCGATGAAGAATGCCTGCCGCGTGCGCCGCGCCGAGGGCACTCGCAAGCTGGACGCTTGCTTCCAGAAGCGCGTCGTCTTTTAACGGTCCGTCATCCAAACGATCTTTGAGGGTCTTACCCTGAAGGAATTCCATCGCGATGAACGGACGGCCCTCGCTTTCGCCGATATCGTAAATCGTGCAAATGTTGGGATGATTCAGGGCGGAAGCGGATTGTGCTTCCCGACGGAAGCGCTCCAGTATGCCAGGCTCCGCGGATAGATCGTCGGCTACAAACTTCAACGCGACCGCTCGCGCGAGCCGGGTGTCCTCAGCCTTATATACCAGACCCATCCCGCCGCGTCCCAGGGAGCCCACAATTCGGTAATGAGAAACGGTTCTGCCGATCATGAGACTTTTCGGATGTTACACGAAATCCCACCGGGGAACGTCACGGATCCAGAGGAGGAAAAGGGGCCAGACGTGTCATTGCCCTTCTTCTACAGAAAAAAGCAGAATGACACGTCTGGCCCCTTTTTAACCTCTATGGCATGACTGGAATGTCGTTCGACGCCGATCGGCGCTTGAACTTCCAGTGACCGTCCTCACGAACCAGGATGTCGTCATAGCGACCGGCCTGAGAGATCACGGGCTTTCCATCGGGGCCTGGTGTGATAAACGTCCAGCGGGACCAGGCAGTGGCGGAATCGCCTTTCACTTCGATTTCAAAGTTGGAAAGAATATGGAAGGAGTTATTGCGATTCGGCCCTGTTCCGAGATTTTTCTGCATGAACGCCAGTATTTCTGCCGGGCCTTTCGCCGATCCAAATCCTCCTACCCATTCACCGTCTTTTGCGAAGAGCCGGGAGTATCCGGCCAGATCGCGCAAATCCAGAAGGCGCCCGTAGTCGAGCAACAGGGTTCGTATTTCTTCGGTGTCCTCCAGGCGCTGAAGTCTTGCCGCAAGCGAAGCGGTGTCATTGCTGCGCGGGGTCTGCGCAATGGCGATTGCCGCCAGAAAAAACAACGACACAGTGGCGCACATGATGCTGAACGATCGCGACGTCTTCATCTGTATCTCCTTCGCTGTAGTCCAGAAAAGCGACTGAAGTGCCAGTCGTCCTGTCGGTTACGATGACACTGCCGCAATCCGTGCGGCCTTCAAACAATGCTTCGGAGTCTCGCTTTTCGAACTGTTTGTCGGGTGATCCTGCGCAAAACGCAGGATCATCTTTTATTTCCGTCCTCGGAATGAACGCTCCGCGGTATCGAGAGGGTCAAGCGACACGGGCTGATCTCGCCAGAGCCACCGCATCATTTCCGGCAGCATGGCGCCGCCCATGTTGTGACTGTGGACACCCATTCCCCAGGAGTAGTTCACATCGTAGCCTTTCTTCGTCAGGGCTTGCATCAACCGGACATTCTGCAGGAACCAATCGCGATTCGGATCATAGGCGCCGCCCTGCGCATTCGTGCCGCGATTGTCGTTGCGTCCATCGATCATGAAAATCCGAATCGGCTTCTTCTCGCTGGCGAGAACTTTCTCCGGATAAACATATCCGCCTTTCAGATCGACAAATGTTCCGATGCCCGTGAGTACCTTGTGGAACTGATCCGGACGCTCCCACGCAACCGTGAATGCCGCGATGGCGCCGGAACTCCAGCCCGCGAACCCGTGCCGGTCCGGATCCCGGGAAATCTTGTAGTCCTTATATAAGGCCGGGAGCAACTCATCGATGATGACCTTCGAATACTGATCGCTCAGAGTGTCGTATTCGTCCTGGCGAATCGATCTTCCGTCAGCGACATTCACTCCCGGGTCGATGAAAGCGCCGATCATCACCGGAATATCGGCACGATAGATGAGGTTGTCGAGCACGTTGTGCGCGCGGTAATTTCCGTCGGACTTCAGGTACGTGGCACCATCGTTGAACACCATCAGGTTGACTTCGCGCGATGCGTCGTACGCCGCGGGAACGTAGACCCAATAGCTGTGCTCGACACCGGGGAACGCCTTGCTCGGCAGCTTGAACGGTCCTCGGATTTCGCCTTTTGGAACGCCTTCGCGCGGAAGCGAGTCCGGACCCAGCGTGTAGAATGCATCAAATTCCGACGGGCCGGGACCGCCCGGTGCACGCTGCGCTGTGGCAGATCCAATGCAAACGGCCAGTAGAGTGATAGCCGCGATGACTGGTGGGATCGGTATTGGTAGTTTCATGTCTCCTCCTCGTGCCGATGAACGCATCCTACCGCCGTTCGAACGACTTCGGTCAGGAGATTGTTCTGCGATTGGGGCAGCGCCTATAGGCGGTCTATGACTGCCCTTATATCGTGCGCGGTCATAGACCGCGCCTACAATTGGGAATTTTCCTGCAGTATGGGCTCGCCGAACTTTTGCGGGTCGAGGCAATCGAGAGAAAAGATTTCGACGTGACCTGCCTTAGATCCCAGCAGATCCATCGGTGCGCTTTGGTATTCGAGCTTGTCCCACTGGATTCCTCGAATGGAATCGTGGCCGAACACCTTGTGAAACTGCGAGGGTGGTAGAGGACTGATGTAGGTCACAAACTTCTGATTGGACTCCAGGGGCCGGATCACGCCCTGCCACACGCGCTCATCACCGTTCTTCAAACGAATCTCAATGCCACCTGGCCTGAAAAGCGTTGTATTCCTGCTGTATCCAAGTTTCATTTCCAGACGAACAAGACCGCACGTTGACGGAAGGCCCAACTTCAACAGTCCGGAATCCAGCGTCTGCGGAATGGATGTAAATTTCAGGGACTCGACGATGACTTGTGACGGCACGTCTATCGCCCGAAGAACATAATGCCCATCCGCGTGTTCGTCATTGCTGATAAGCGAAAAGTTCTTGTAGATGTATTCGAAAACATCCGGCGTTCGCGTGATCGCCTGAACGCCGCCAGTCAGGGGATCGTCCGTTCTGTCCGGTCCATAAACGATTTCGAGGCCCGCGTGCTGTTGTCTTCGCAATGCCCTCAGGTAGTATTCCTGCAGGAATGGCGTCGATACCGCCTGCGTCTCGAGGACAGGGGCAAAGATTCGACGGCGGACTCCAACGACGACGTGGTTGTCATATGGAAACGCGAGCAGCGGAACGTTTCCCCTCCCTGCCTGGTTCGGTGTCGTCAGGCTTTCCTGCACGCTTTTATCCAACGGCCTTCGTGTGGAGTGAAGGCCTCGCAGCGTTTGTTCCGGACCGACCTCACCACGAGCAACCTTCATCAGGTCATTGGGAGCAGCGAGAATCGAAGACGGCCAGGCCAGAACGGCGGCGACGACGATTGCCGCCCATACGCCGGCTTCTTTCGGCGCACTCAGATCTTTCGGTACCTGGAAACTGAGAATCACCATCATGGGAGTGAACGCCACCGCGATGTGCGCGACATCGCTGCGTACCAGTGCCGTCGTCAGCCATAGGATCGCAGCGAAAGCCAGACTGACAAATAGAACTGCATCCAGCCTTTCGGATTTCCAGACCGCCGTTGCACACATGCTCAGCACATACAACGAGGTGACGACGAGCGAGATGGTCTGCATCAGAGGAAGATCCCAGAGGATGCCCATGCTGTTGCGATAGCCGCGGAGTATTTCGAATGCGTAGTTGTAATAGTCAAAGACCATAGTGTGGACGGAGGTGGTCAGCGTGAAGAACACCATCAGTGCGAGATTTGAAACAGTGAACGTTGCAATGAACGCTCCCGCTCCGTGCAGCACTTCGCTGTTTCGAGTCAAAACGGTTCCCGCGATCAGGGCGCTGACCACAACGATTCCCGAGTAAATGCCCAGTTCAAAGCTCACCAGCTGTGAGAAAAAGCAAAGCAATCCAGTCGCAACCGCCCATGCGTGACGTTGCATCACGCTTTGCGAGGCAACGATTCGGTATGCAAAAACGGTGCACAACAGCAGGAGGGCTGTCCGTATATCGAAAACGTTAAAGAAAAGGTTCAGGAACAGAGAGAACCCATAAAATGCGGCAGCCTGGCGCCAGGTAATTCGATCGCATATCAGCAACATTCCGCCGATCAACAGTACGCTGGCTGCACAGAAAGCGAACGTCATGAGTCCGAAGGCGTCCAGCGCGGATCGAGTCAACGTCACTTTTGTGCACAGCCATGCCAGGGCCTGGGTTGCGGGGCCATAGATCGACTGAAAGTCGCGGCCACTGATCGCGCCCTGCTGCATCGCCTTCGCGAGCCCCACCAATGACGAGTTCTCAAGCGCGGCGGGATCACCGGGCGTTTCATTGCGGACCAGGACAATCAATAGCGAGCACAGCGTGAAGACGACGACAACAATCACCTTCGCTGCCCATGCATCGAATTGCATCTGACGCACACGACCGCGAAGTTCCTCCATCCTGCTGGTTCTGGTTGCAGGCCTCTTCCGCTCTTTGTACGGCACATTTACGGGTGTGAGTTGAAAAATCGACACAAGTTATACCTCGGCGGTTGGATTGGTTCTTTCACCATCGCACGCTGCATTCCAAAGCGAGACGGCTGGGAAATTCATGGCAAAGTCCGAAACAAAGACAAAGCCGATCAGGGCCTTCCGCTATAGAAGGGAAATTTGTCCTGACGGGACGCGGGCACCACCAGGTTTCAGTGAAACCGTCCATCCACTTGGTTGTATCCGGCCACCGCAGTTGCTGGATGGAGTTGGAATTCGACTTCTTGAGGCGGGATTGGAAATGAACGCCCGAAGGTATATCGTCCGACGTTTTATATAACGACCGATTCGTCACTGAACAGTGACGAATTTCCCGTGGGATTACCTCCTATCAAGTTCAAAATTCTTCTTTGGATGGGAAAAGAGAGGCCTGTGACACAGGAAGGTGGATGCGGAGCACAGCAGCTCCGTTTCGATTTCCTACAGGATATCCGGCGATCCCTGTTCCGGGCTGGGATGAGAGCCGTGATGAAGTGGAACGTCCTTGATCATCAAATTCAAAATGAAAAGCAGGACCATGAGGACGGCGCTGATCAGGAAAATCCACTGGATTCCACCGAGCAGGGCCGTTCCGACATTGGCGTACATCGTCGCAAGAAGTTGAGGACCGTTTTCGTATTGACTGAATATCGCTTCCAGCTGGGAATGCAACTGGGGCAGCAGCAGCGGATTGGAGAACGCTGCGACTGCGTCCTTCGGGATATTCGCGGGAACGATCCTGGCGAAATCATGATGGTAATGCGTCAGCAGGATGTTGCCGAAAATTGCCACACCCACGGTACTGCCGATCGATCGGAAGAACGTGGCCGTCGCCGTCGCGATGCCCATGTGCTTCGGCGGGGCGGAATTCTGGACAGCAACCGTGTATGCCGGCAGGAGCAGTCCCATTCCCAGGCCCGCAGCAACCATGGCCAGCAAAACGTCCGCAGGTCTGGTCGTCCCGCTCATGCGCGCGAAAAGAATTGCACCCAGGGTAATCAGAATCGAGCCGGCTATCGAAGGAATCTTGTAGCTGCGCAGCCTCAATGTGGCCTGGCCACAAATGAAGGTGCCGGCGACGATGCCGAGCATCAGGGGCGTGAGCAGATTTCCGGACCGCGTTGCGGTAACACCCAGAACGCCCTGCATGAACAATGGAAGATAAATGATCATGCCGAACATGGCGATTCCCACTATGAACACGCCAATCGAACTCATCGCGATGACGGGCTCGCGGAACAAGGACAGAGGAATGATGGGTTCAAGCGCCCGTGTCTCCGAGTACAGGAACGCGCCCAGCATCGCAAGCGACAGCGCCAGAAGCGAATCGACTCGGGTCGACAACCAGCCGTAGTCGGTGACCCAGGTCAGCGCCAGCAGCAGCGGCACGACGCATAAAATTAAGGTCGCCACGCCGGCCCAGTCAATGTGACGTTTCACATCCTTCGGATGCCAGAACGGAAAATAGAGATACAAGGCAACGACCGCGATTATTCCCACTGGCAGGTTGACGTAGAATGTGGCTCGCCAGGAAATCTGATCCGTCAGCCATCCGCCCAATGTGGGGCCGAATACAGATGCAATTCCCCAGGCTCCGGAAAACACACCTTGATATCTTCCGCGCTCGGCAGGAGAAAAAATATCACCGATGATGGCAAACGTCAGACCCATCATCATTCCGCCGCAGATTCCCTGCATTGCGCGGAATACAATGAGCTGATTCATACCGTCAAGCCCGAAAAAGTGGAACTCGCCGGCCGCACCACACAAAGCGGACATCAATACAAATCCGCCGGAACCTCCCAGCAGAAACCATTTTCGTCCATAGATATCGGAGAGCTTGGCGAAGATCGGAACGGAGATGGTCGAGCACAGCAGGTATGCCGTTGCAACCCAGGGATAACGGTTAAATCCGGAAAGCGACGCAATAATCATCGGTTCGGCGGTACCGACAATCGTCTGATCCAGCGCGGCCAGCAGCATTGCCAGCATCAGACCCGAAAGCGTCCCCACCATTTGCGGCCGGGTGAGCCGGATGAGCCCGGACGTCCGCCAGTCCCGATGCTTGCGTTCCGAGGCCGCCGCAGAAGCTTGTGACATGCGCGTTAACAGTAGACGCCATCCCACAGCGTGTCAATTGCCGCTCATCGAAAAGGTGCCAGACCCGTCAGACGCCTTTTGCTTATTTTGCGGCTGGCTGTTCCGTTGAAATGGAATATGATTTGTCCGAATTGCCTCAGCCTGTGTGACCTCGAAAAGGGAGAGCTATGAAGACATCAAATCGTATCGGGATGGCGTCGGTAACCTTCACCGTGTTGTTGGGCATTGGAGTGTTTGCTGCAGGCAGCATGCTCGCCCGTCAAAGCGGATCCACGACACCCGTTGACGCGAAGACCTGGACCGCCGCCGTCGACCATCAAAACATGATGGATCAACTGAAGATCACAGCGCTTCGCCCTGGCAAGAGCGGCAGCAACCAGACCGGCCCCGGCTTCGAACTGGCATCCGCGAATGCCATGATGTCCACGCTTCCCGACGTGCTCGTTTTCAAGAACGGCACGAAGGTCACCACTGCGGAACAGTGGTCTCGACGCAGAGCGGAGATCGTGGAAGACTTCGAGCGCGAGGTGTATGGCCGGATTCCCACCAACGTGCCGAAGGTTACATGGACAGTAACAACCACGACGACAGGCACAATGGGCGACGTGCCGACGGTTACCAAGGTATTGCAGGGAGCAGTCGATAACAGCGGCTATCCGGATCTGACAGTCAATATTCGAGCCACATTCACGGTGCCGGTGAACGCACCCGGCCCGGTTCCCGTGATGATTCAGTTTGGTGGTGTGGGAGGCGCTCGAGGCGGGGCTGCCGGCGGACCTGCGGCGGGACCTGCGGCAGGATCATGGCAACAAATTGCCATACAGCATGGGTGGGGCTACGGCGCCATCGATCCCGGCAGCATCCAGGCCGATGCCGGCGGGATCGCAATGCGTCAAGGCATCATCGGCCTTACCAATAAGGGCGAACCGCGCAAGCCAGACCAATGGGGCGCATTGCGCGCGTGGCAGTGGGGGGTCAGCCGGCTGATTGATTACTTCGAAGCCAACCCCGACTCCAAAGTGGATCCGAAGAAGGTTGCGACTGACGGGGTCTCCCGGTATGGAAAGGCGTCCATTGTTGCCGAGGCTTTTGAGCCACGTTTAGCCGTCGCGCTGGTTGCTTCCTCTGGCGAGGGTGGCGTGAAACTGCATCGTCACGATTTCGGTGAAGCGCTCGAAAACCTGACTGGAGGGGAGTACTACTGGATGGCGGGCAACATTCTGAAATATGGAGCTTCGGAATCCGCGGCCGGTGCCAAAACGGCTGCGGACCTTCCCGTCGATTCCCATCAATTGATCGCCTTGTGCGCACCGCGTCCCGTGTTCATCAGCTACGGTATCGAGCCCGGAGACCCCAAGTGGGTGGATGCTCCCGGCAGTTTCATGGCCGCCGTTTTGGCGGGTCCGGTTTATCGGCTGCTCGGTAAAAAAGATCTGGGGACTCCCGGCAATGCACTCACCGATCCGATGCCGCCGGTGAACCAATTGATCGGCGGGGATCTGGCATGGAGACAGCATTCCGGCGGTCATACCGAACAACCCAACTGGCCCACGTTTTTCGATTGGGTCGGGAATTACATCCAATCGCCGGCCGCTCCTCGCAATTGATCTTGATGTACGCGAAGTCGCGCATCTTTCGGGCTATGCCCGTCCTGCTGTTGCTGCTAATGAATACCGTTCGGGCGGAGCCGACGCAAGCGCCGGCTCCAATCCCGGCAGATCAGCCTCAATCTCGAACGGATCAGAACTCCCTCACTGCGCATACCCAGCTATTGGAAAAAGCGAAGAAGGGGGGAATCGATATTTACTTCGAAGGCGACTCCATCACACGCCGCTGGGGCGCCACCGATTACCCGGAACTGCTCGCCCACTGGAAACAGAATTTCTTCGGATGGAATGCCGCCGACTTCGGCTGGGGCGCCGACACCATTCAAAATATTCTGTGGCGTTTGAACAATGGTGAATTGGATGGCGTGAATCCGAAGATCATCGTGCTTCTTGCCGGCACGAACAATGTCGGCCGGACGATGCCTGCAGGTGGTGACGACGCGAAGGTGGCCGACATCACGAAGGGTCTCAAGACGACTCTGGATACCCTTCGTGCGAAGGCTCCAAACGCGACGATTATTCTCACGGCGATCTTTCCGCGCAATGACAACATGGCCGTTATCGGAACCATCAACAAGATCAATGCGAATCTTTCAAGATTTGCAGACGGCAAGAAAGTCCGATTCCTCAACGTCAACGACAAGCTGGCCGATAAGGACGGAAAGCTATTCGAAGGCATGATGAATGCCGACAATCTTCATCCAGCAATCAAGGGATATCAGGTATGGGCTGACGGATTGAAGCCTATCTTCACCGAATTGCTCGGCCCTCCCGGCACCACGGATCACGCGCCGCCGGCGACAGGCGATCCCAGCGCCAAGTGAATGATTCGCACGACAAGCCCAACACACCGAAACGCCGTCCACGTTATCCGGGCAGAAACCCGCGACACTTTACCGAAAAGTACAAGGAGCACTCGCCGGACCGTTATCCGGAAGACGTCGCGAAAGTAATCGATGCCGGCAAGACGCCTGCCGGAACACATCGTCCCATCATGGTTCGCGAGATTCTGGAAGTCCTCGCTCCGGCACCCGGCGATTTTGCGGTCGATTGCACGCTCGGGTATGGAGGTCATGCCGAGGCGTTGCTTGCGGCAATTCAGCCTGGTGGGCGGCTGTTGGGATTGGATGTGGATCCCATCGAATTGCCGAAGACGGAACTCCGACTTCGTGCACTGGGGTACGGGCCCGATAGATTCACAGCAATTCACTCGAATTTCGCCGGAGTCGCAAAGCTGCTTCCCGAGCCTGCGGAAATGCTTCTTGCGGACCTCGGACTATCTTCCATGCAGATCGACAACCCGCAGCGAGGCTTCACCTACAAGCACGACGGGCCTCTGGACCTGAGAATGAATCCCCGGAAGGGTCAGCCCGCCAGTGCGCTCCTTGCAGAACTTGATCCATCACGCCTATCGGAGCTTCTTGCGAACAATTCAGATGAGCCGGATGCGGATCGTATCGCGCGCGCGATACTGCACGCGCCGGCGACGACGACATTGCAGCTCGCAGCGGCTGTTCGTAAGGCGGGTGGGGACGAGGATTCCATTCGCCGCGTTTTTCAAGCACTGCGCATTGCGGTAAACGACGAATTCGGAGCGCTGGAAGCATTCCTGCGGAATCTTCCATTCTGCCTCAAGCCCGGCGGCCGCGTCGCTGTCCTTACGTTTCATTCCGGTGAAGATCGCCGGGTGAAAAAATCGTTCAAGGCGATGTATCAGGATGGTGTCTATTCCTCAATCGCGGATGAAGTCATCCGCCCCTCGTCTGAGGAACGCCGTGGAAATCCTCGCAGCTCCAGCGCGAAGCTGCGGTGGGCACGAATGGCCATGCCAGGGTAGTCGCTGGACGGAGAGAAGGAGGGGCTTGAGTGCCCCGCGCTCCCTTCCGGATGAGGACGCGAATGGCCATGCCAGGGTAGTCGCCCAACGGAAAGAAACTGCCCTCCTCAGTGAGGAGGGCAGCGGCATCGCGAAGCGGATGCCGCGAGGGGTGGTTCCGAATCCGCCAACGTTCACTTGAGCGCCCCGCGCTCCCCTCCGGATGAGGGCGCGAATGGCCATGTCATGGTAGTCGCCCAACGGAAAGAAACTGCCCTCCTCAGTGAGGAGGGCAGTTTCTCTCCGCCGGAGCTGCTGTTTCCGCAATTGCAACGACCAGAGCCGGCCTGCCGGATACCTGGGTTATGGGAACATCGGTTGCAGGCAGAGCAATCACGGATAGTAACGGACAGTATCGGATTGAGAACCTCGCGGCGGGTCTATATCACATTGTGACGCGAACCTTCTCCGCGCGATCCGACAGCACCCACCTCGCCACAGTCACCGGCGGCAAGACCTTAAACGATATGAACTTCACGTGCATTCGGAATTCCGCAGGAAGTGTCCAGGACCCACGCAGAATTCTGACCGTTACCGGCAAACTCGTCCTTCAATCTTTTGGCGGCACAGCGGGCCCCGTCGTTCTTGTGATTAATGCCGATGGCGCCGTTCGACGCGGCGAAAGGCGGAGTCATGGAAAGAATGACGAAAGATGGTGAAGTCGTCACGGTCAGTGGAATCGATATTGGCGCCAGCGTCACCGGAAGATGGCCGACCCTACATGTTCTCATCGCCAGCGAAGTCACTCGCGGGGGCATACCCGCACGATAGAACGAGTAAATTCCCGCTAGGTGCGCCGGATCTCGAATAGGACCATCTTCAGCATGGTTCCATCCAGGCCCGGTAAATCAGACTTCCCGATCAGCCGTGCACCAATTCTCTGAATCGCGGTCTGCGAGCGAATATTGGATTCGCCGATCTCAAACAAAACCCGGTCGACATAGCGGAAAGCGTGATCGAGCATCAGCTTCTTCATCTCGGGGTTGTAACCCGTTCCCCAGAATTCCCTGACGACAAACGTATATCCGATCTTCACTTCGCGTTGAGCCGTTTTGTAGTCGTAATAGCGCGAGCTTCCAATCATTCTTCCAGACGCGATATCCATTACGGCGAATGCGCCTTTCGACTCCATGGCTCCATCGAAGAATTTCTGAAAGACGTCGCGACGATAACGAAGCGGTTCCGGATGTTGCGCCCAGAGCAAAGGATCGCTCGCGGCCGCAAACAGTTGTTCGAAGTCTTCGACCAGCAGCGGACGCAATTGAACCCGTGTGCCTTTCAGATTTGGCTGAAGTTCAAATTCCATTCCCGGATTTTCACACAGAGATAGAATGACACCATGATGAAACTCGTCGAAGAGTGCTCCGGCACAGGGGAATTGCTGCAGAACGGCCAGATTGTCAGGCCAATTGCGTATCAGGTACGCCGTTATCAGGGAATGTCGGAAGGCTCCGGCATGCCCATTCCCGGACTCTTTCGCATCGAAGGCGCGGTGCAGATGGATTCGTCCGAATGGATTGGAACCAGCCTGGGATTGAAACTTGACGATGGACGGGTGCTGGGAATCACGATTGTCGATGCCGCCGGAAGTATCCTCAGCGAAGGTCATGGCCCTTCGAAGTGTCTTTGCTGCTGAGAGGACGGTGAAAGCCCTGCTCCGCTCGCTATCGATCGTTCCACCGTACAAAGCGTGGTAACTCGTCATGCGCAAAACGTCAGGGTGCCTGTTGCCATTTCACTTTTGCGTCTCGGGATTTCGTGAGGATGGTATAGCCTCTATTCTGGTTAAGCCAATACCCTGTTTTCCGATTCACAGATGGACGAACTTACGGAACTCGCAAATGCCCGGATGCCGTATGGCAAATACAAGGATCTGTATTTGATCGACCTGCCAGACGCCTACCTCGTCTGGTTCAGCAGAAAGGGGTTTCCGGAAGGAAAGCTGGGGCAGTTGCTGGCGGCGATGCACGAGATCAAGACCAACGGATTGGAAAAACTTCTTGTTCCCCTGCGGCGATCATGAAGTTGCCGCTTACTCATATCTGGGTGCCGGCGACAAACCGCTCCCAACAACTGATGGTGGTGTTACACGGGCTCGGCGATTCGGCCAGAGGTTTTTTATGGCTGCAGGACGCACTGGAGATCGATTCAATCGACTATCTCCTGCTGAATGCACCTGAACCATATTATTCGGGATATCGCTGGTACGACATTGGCGAGGATCCACTTACTGGAATTGTTCGATCGAGAAACATTCTAAGCGAAGTCTTCGCGGCATTGAGCCGTGAAGGGTACTCACCGGATAAGACATTCCTGCTCGGTTTCTCTCAGGGCTGCCTGATGACACTGGAATTTGGCGCGCGGCACGCGGATCGGCTTGCCGCATACGTCGGCATTAGTGGCTACTCCATCAATCCCGAGGAACTGCTGAGGGATTTGAATCCGAAAGTCAATCACGGCGATTGGCTGATCACGCATGGAACAAAGGACGAGATCCTTCCAGTGGAAGTAACGAGGTCGCAGATACAGGTTCTTCGCAATGGCGGCTTCAAGATCGACTACCGAGAGTACTTGAAAACCCACACGTTGGATTTAGACCGGGAATTGCCCGACATCCGCAGTTGGATCGCAAACCGGACAGAAAGAGATTAGCGATTCCGCTTCCTCACACGTGAACGTTCGTTACGTCGTGTCGCCCAGGTAGCCACACCGTCGCTTCGTACCGGAGGACAGCTTTCTTCGGCTTCTGACGTAGGCAAGGCCGACGACTGCGCCGCCCGATCCATCCGGAGAGAATTATTTCTCACGTGATAACAACCGGCCGCATCGATGTGTCTTAAGAAGTGAACAGCATGATAGCGACGAACACAATTCTTGCGGTGCGGCAGCTTCCTGAAGAATTCGAATCGATTTTCCGCGAACACTCGGAGTTCGTTTACCGCACGGCATATCGGGTCACCGGGAACGCGGAGGATGCGGAAGACGTGACGCAGATCGTGTTTCTAAAACTGTTCCGAACGTTTCCGTCTTCCGATATTCGATCAAAACCGAAAGCTTATTTGTACCGCGCCACCGTCAACACGGCACTAAACGTTGTTCGTTCGCGGCGGCATCACGTCCTGACAGACCAGTCCGACTGCTTTGAATCCGATGCGCCGTGGCGGCGATCGGACAGAGAAGAAGACATGCAGGAATGCCTGCGAATCGCTCTCGCGGACCTGAAACCAAAGGCGGCGGAAATATTCATCCTTCGATATGTGCACGGATACTCGGACGTTGAAATTGGCAACCTGCTCGGAACATCGCGCGGAACCATTGCGATTAGTCTTTTTCGATCCCGGGCTCGCCTCCGAAAATCCATACGAAACTACCAGGGAGAACAGTCATGACATCACACCGCAACGAAACAGACCGGATACTGGATCGCTTTCTTCAAGAGCTGGGCGATCCTGTGCCTTCGGTTCGCGTGCGACGATCGACCAACCGGGTACTTGAAAATCTTGGCGGCTTCGATACTGTCCTGGATCCCGCCGCTCGAATTGACGCTTTTCCGAACACCCCGCGGAAGCGTCGATGGGTGCCTATGGCCGCCGTCGCAGCAGCATTGGTCGCGGCGGCAGTTATGGTCAGCACGCTATCACTTCCGAGCAGCGCCGAGCCCATTGCAAAAAGATTGAACGGGAAATTCATTTCGTCGGGAGACACGAACTCCATATCGGAAGGAAAGGTCATTCGAACCGATATTTCCGGCAGCGAGGTTCTGGCTTTGCGGGATGGCTCGCGGGTCGAGATGAGTGAAAGCGTGGAACTTTCCATCAATCGTGCGACTGATGGAATTCAAGTGGATCTAAGTAAAGGCAACATCATTGTGACGGCGGCCAAACAACACAACGGTCACCTGTATGTGAAGACCAAAGACTGTGTGGTCTCGGTGGTTGGAACCGTTTTTTCGGTAAAGGCGGAAGCAACCGGTTCTCGCGTCGCGGTGATTGAGGGTGAGGTTCACGTCCAACACGGGGACGTGTCCCAAACGTTGTTGCCAGGCCAGCAGGTTGCCACGAATACGGAAATGAGAGCCGTACCGATCCAGTCGGAGATCGGATGGAGCCAGGATGCGGCCGTGCATGTGGCGATGCTGCAGCAGGCGACTGCTCCTGCGTCGACACCCGCTCCAGCCCAGCCTGGAACTGTTCCTGCCAATCCCGATCTGTTAGGTGAGATCCGGTCGATTCTTGCTCCGGTGGATCAGGGCGAAGCGGGCGGCCCGATCGAGAAGAACAAGGCGTTTTTCAATTCTCTGTGGGAAAGAAACCGCGAAGCCGCAAACATGCAACAGCTCACTTTTCCAGATTTCAATAATTGGGCGACACCTCCCAACGGATTTTCTTTTGCGATTGCTGGATTTCAGGGAAGGACGATTTCATTCACGAACAGCAAAGGCGAAACGTTCAGCTATGGATGCACGGACTGTTCATTCGTAGTGTCTGAAAATGGAGTCTCGAAGGCCGTGACCGCTGCCGAACCGGGCGTCGAATTCAAGCTCAGTGCAGATGGCAGCACATTGACCGCGACATGCCATGCCGCTCCTTGCTCAATGGGGCGTTGGATTACGGGTATGAGTTGGACGAAGAACACAGCGGCGCCCAATGCCTGGGGAAATTCTGTCGCACTTATGATTTCAAAAACGAACACCACGACTCCGCAGACTTTTACGATCGCGACGTCGCAGCTGATGCGGCAACAGGGAGGTTTCGTCCTCTTCGTCGTTTCGAAGCCGGCCGGCCAATAGAAGTGGATCTCCCGGGAAATGGGGGAATTTGCCAATGTTCAATCGTCATTTGTCATTTTGTGGAAGGAGGCTTCTGTTCCCTTCCGCTCGGATGACAAATGACAATGGATTAATGACAAATGGCAAATTCCCCGGTCCTTTACTTCGCTTCGCGCACCAGCCGGAACCCCGCATTGTTATTTTTTAAATTTGGCGGGATCGCAAAACGATTTGAAACGCGCATCTCAATTGCAGCAAGGTCCCAGGAGCCGCCGCGCAGAACGCGTTTGTCTCCCTTGTTGTTCACCGGATCGCTGACGGCATTTTTCTTGTAGTCGCTGTAGGCATCCTGAACCCACTGCCAGACGTTTCCCTGCATGTCGTACAGGCCCCATGCATTTGGAGCCTTGGTTCCGACGGGCCTTGTTTTAGGCCCGCCTTTCTGGTCATACCATGCGATGGCATCCAGAGAGTCCCCGATGATCGGCCCGGTCGTTCCTGCGCGCGCGGCATACTCCCATTCCGCTTCCGTAGGCAGGCGGTACTTGAATCCATCATTCATGGAATTGATCTTCGTCAGGAATTCCTGGACCTGATTCCAGCTGACGTTCTCCATTGGAAGGTTGTCCCCCTTAAAGGTACTCAAATCCGTTCCCATGACCATCTTCCATTCGGCCTGGGTCACAACGTACTTTCCGATCTCGAATGGCTTGGTGATCTTCACCATATGCGCGGGCGTCTCGGAAGTATCTTTGAAGAAACCGCTCAGGGTGAGCGGCGATTTGGGATCATGCATATCGCACATCGTGTCGCCCTTGGAACAGCCCATCAGGAATTCGCCCGCCGGAATCTTTACATATTCGATTTTTACGGGTGCGGCGGGCGCGGCAGGCGCAGCCGTGGCTCTTTGGGCTGCACCCGGCGCCGGCGCGGCCGGTTGCTGCTGGGCGCCGGTTGCGGTGTACGTCATCACAGTTGCGAACAAAATTGCCAAACTGGATTTCCGAATAGGATTGATCATTATTCTCTCCTCGTGGCTCTCGATGGATGGTGTTGAAATCTGCTACTCGACAAATAATACTTCCTTCGATCCGAATTACCATCCTGGAAATCCACTCGGGAAACGAGAGCTAATCTGATGAGTGGCGTATTGAGACACCGTCGGCTCGGTTTGTGACCGCCTGCGAATTCCAATCGAAAGATTGTGCGCGGTTACCCACGGCGCCTACATGGAAAGTCCGCAGTACGGTCTGCGCAACAACGGATCTATGAAACAATTCAAATTCCGCCCAGATATTTTCGAGTGAAGATCAGATTCGCGTGATGTCATCGCCGGGCGTGTATCGAAACGACTGGAACGGATAGCTCCTGAAACAGATGTCCAGGAATTTCTAAATTCCGATGCGCAATTGGGGAGTTCTGGATAACAATGCGAGAGCCAAAATGATCGAGGGGGAATATTTATGAAGCTAGGACTGAAACCCAATAGTCTGCAGTGGGGGCTCGGCGTTCTTGTTCTAATTGTGCTGATTGAAACAGGGACTCCTGCAGTGGTTCAAGCTCAGGTGCCGCCGCTGGTCGAAGCCGAACTGGTTAAGATGGGACGAGTCGTGGATCCGGGCTGCACCGGGAAACTCTATCGGACGTTGTTCGACAAGAACGACTACAACACCTATTGGCCGGTCGATGCGGCAATGCCGAACACGAAAGTGAAGTTGTATCCGGGCGTGACAGTGACACGCGACGTTTCCTATGGCCCGCAACCCAAGGATTTGATCGACATCTTTGTGCCCGACAAAGGTGGAGCGAATCGAACCGTGTTCATTTTCATTCCCGGGGGCGCCGGAAACAAGATTGAGCAGCAGGCTGTGGAATCCAACATGTTCTACGACAATATCGGGACATGGGCCGCGAACAACGGCATGGTGGGTGTGACGATGCAGCGCGGCGGAACCGCGGCAGGCCAGAACGTGGCGCTGGTAATCGAATGGCTGCAGACGAACGTCGCCAAATATAAAGGCAATGCCGCAGACATGTTCCTCATGGCGCACTCCGCCGGGACCGTGCCGCTGACCCAGTACATCGGCCGTCCCGACCTTTATGGTTTAGGTGTCAAGGGCGCGATCTTCATGGGCGCACATCCCGGGATTGGCATCGGTGGCGGCGGGGCTCGTGGCGGAGCCGGCGGTGGAGTGGGCGCCGGCGGTGGGCGCGGTGGCGGGGCAACGACGCCGAGCACAGCCACATGTCTGGCCAACGCCAATGTGCAAGCGGGGCCAATTCGAGGACCGAGCAGTTCGTTGCCGAATCAAGGTGCGGATGCAGCAGCTCAGCGAATGGCGTTGGCGGGAACATCTCCCTGGCGATGGGATGGAAAGCAGTGGGTTTCCACCGGAGCCGCCGCTCCGACGCCGCCAGCGGCAGGTGCGGCAGGTCCCGGCGGCGGTGGTGGCCGAGGTGGCGGAGCTGCCGGGGGTGGTGGAGGTCGAGGCGGTGCGCCTGGGGCCGCACCCGGCGCCCCACAAGGAAATGCAACAGCTCCTGCAGCACCCGCTTTCACGGTATTGGATGGATTCAAATCCACGCGTGCCGCCATTGCATTGGCATGGGGTGAACTGGATATCGATGCCACCGCCGGAGCCGGTATGCCGACGCAATCGGTCGCGATACACGACGAACTTTGCAAACTGGAAGGTCCGAAAGCAAAGGACGGCGTGGGTCATTGTCCAACCATGATGTGGTTCAAGGGCGAGAGTCATATGTCGGAAGTGTTCTCTTTCGGCAGCATCGACAAGGTCGTCTCCGACCAGGTCCTGGCATTCGTAAAACAGCATCATTAACTGCGGAAGCGCATCGGAACATCATTTAACAACATTCCGATGCGCCTTCCCCGGATTCTCGTTGTAAACTCTCCAACAACATGAACAGGAAGCTGGTTGCTGCTGCCATTATTGCTGTCACTACGGCGATGGTCGTCACTGCGTATGCGCAGTTTGGCGGACAATTTGGTGGTGGAAGGCAGAACGGCGGATTTGGCGGTGGCGGCAGGAGCTGCATCGTTGGCGGCGCTCAATTCGGTAGCGGCGAAGGAGACACTTCCGTTCCACGCAATATCAACCGGGCCGGCTTTGTCTATGCCAGAGTTCGGTATCACAGTCACCAATGGCGAGGAGCCACCAACGAAGTTCCGTGGCACCACGATTATCCCGACGGCGACACAATGTTCCCGGACAACCTCGGCAAGCTGACAATGGTGACGACAGATCCGAACTCGTACCAGATTGTCGATATCGATAGCAAAGAATTGTTCCAGTACCCGTTTATCTATATGTCTGAACCGGGATTCCTGGATCTTCTTCCGGACGACGTCAAAAACCTTCGGGAGTATTTCGACCGTGGCGGGTTTCTGCTAATGGACGACTTTCGCGCAAACGAACGCAATCCATCCCAATACCTGAATATGCAAGAGCAGATGGCCAAGGTTTTCCCCGACCGGACAATCGAAGTCGTTTCTGCAAATCACCCCATCTTCCATACTTTTTTCGATCTCGACCCGAAAGATATGGTCGCGCCTTATGTCAATAATGATTCCGGTCCCGTCGAGTTCCTCGCGATATCCGACGAAAAAGGCCGCATCCAGGTGATGATCGATTTCAACAACGACATCAGCGAATATTGGCAGGCGCTCGACATTGGGCAGTGTTCCATCCACGAGTCCGGCCGCGCCGTGCAGTTGGGCGTCAACTACGCCATCTACGCAATGACGCACTAGCGTCGTGAGACGCGAGCGCTGGGGGGATGGTTCAATCACAGAATTATCGCGATGCACGTCCGCTTGACCCACACCTCGTCTGCGGCTCCACAAAAATCTACATCGTGACCGTCCGCGTACCAAATTGAGCCGCGCCCGGTGATGAGCCGGAAAAAACGTACGGGGTATATCCGGTAAAGCTGCGATACTTCACCACAATCTCCGCGATGCTGCTTCCCGCATCCGGCCGGCCCAGGATGGCAACCGTTCCACCGCATCCGCCTCCTGTAATCCTTGCGCCGTACAGACCGGCTTCGGTTCCAGCTGCACGGACGAGTTTTACGATCAAATCCGTACCGTGCGCACCCAGTCCGCATGCGGAATAGCTTTCATGCGATTGAAGCATCAGCTCGCCAAGCCGGACTCTCTGCGCTTCACCGGACGAAGACATCAACAATCTTCTGAATTCATGCACGCGATCGTTCTCAAAGACAGGATGTGCTGCGGCCCGGCGGATGCTGTAGGTACGCGAGGGATCGATCGTGGTGACGGAGTCGCTCGTTCCGGAGTAGCGGGCCAGAAATTCCGCACCAGTCATCTGATCCGGCAGAAGGGAAATCGCTTCTGTGGTAAATTCCGCCGGGGTCACATTGGCAAGATAACCGCCTGAGGAGTCTTCGTTCGACAATTCCAGAATCCGGTGTCCCATAAATGCAGCGGTGCGCACGGAGGTATAATCCGATCCGCTGACCGCATGACGCTGGCCGGAATCCAGCCCCCAGAATGCAATCTCTCCCGGAATCCGCACCGGCTCCTGCAATTCCGCCGGCTGACAGAGCAGCGCCAGCAGCGAATCGATTTCACCGCAGGCGGAAGTCATCTGGTCCATCAGGCCGCAGGGCGCACCGGCTACCATGTTCTCCGCAATCTGACAGAGGATTGCAATTTCCTTCGCGGATATCAGAATGCCGAACGCAGAGGTCACGGCCTGCAGTGTAGCCACTTCCAAGGCGGCGGATGACGCGACTCCCTTGCCTTCCGGCACACGGGATGAAATCAGTATTTTCGCGCCATCTGTGAACACCACTCCGCGCTCCCGCATCAAAGAGATGAATACTCCAACGACGTATGCGGCCCAACCGTCGGTTGAATTACTGAAAATCCGCCGCGCTTCGGTGTAGCCGATCGGCCAACCATCCTTCGAAAGAGCTTCCAGTGGAAGCGCAAATACGCGCGGGACACCATTCCCGTCGGGGCTCAGGCTCACGATATTCAACAACGCGCGTTCGGTTCGTTGCACGGCGGCGAAGGTGGCTTCCGCCGTTGTGCGCTGCAAAACAAGAGAGCCGGAGTAGTCTGCGATTCCGCCCATCACGTCCAGACGTCCCGGCGCACGCGACAGCAGCACGGGCGTACGCCTATCGAAGAATCCCGTAAATTTGAGAGCGTCGACAAAGGCGGTCAGATCATCATTCAAATCAGACCTCGATTTCGCAATGCAGCGCGCAACAGCGGTTCCACCTGCCTGCGAATCTGTTCGTTGGCGTATCCGGCCCATGCCACGTCCGCTTGCACATTCAGCGGCGGATTCAACGGTTGTCCGAATGGATCCGTCACAAGAACTCCCAGCTCGGTCGCGATTAAGGCGGTACAGACATCATACGGGTGGCAACAGATGCCGAGCTGTTTAAGTAATGGACGGAGATCCGCAATAAACCGGTCCTTGCCCGACATCAATTCGTGAAGCTGACCGCCGCTGGAAATGTACTGGTCTTCAAAGCAATGCGCCTTGCCCGGAGTCACGGGGCCGAGTGCACCCCTCACAATCTCGTCATCCATAGCGGCCAGTACTTCCCGCCCACCGGGAAAGAATCGCGAGATTGTCGAGAATCCATGTGCAATGGTATCGGATTTCGATGGGCGCAGTTGAAGCGGGGTTTCTTCCCCTGTCAGACGATTGTGCCTCCTGGCCGATACGCCATGCCCTTTGATGGCCCACATCTGATCCGACAGGTGCTGCTTGAGCAAAGGGATCTCCGTCTGTACGGCCGCGATAATGTCCTGTAACGAAGTCTTTTCCCCTCGATTCGGTGCAACGCCTGTCAATATCCACGCACTGCGCTTTTGATACATCAACCCGCGTGTCCCATCTATGGGATCCACGATAATTCGCCAGGCCGCCGAGGATTCGCTGCTGTGACGTGGAAACACCATCGGGCCGCGAAGCCCTTCGGCAATCAATATGAAGGAATGATCGTGGGACAACTCCTCAAAGAATTCGAGCAGCAGGTCCTCGCTGACAACATCGATCGCGTAAATCGTATCGCCCTCTTCGTCTCTGTGGATGTCGGCAAGTTCGTCGAGCCGCTGCCGTTCCGTCGCAGCGACCACTGCGTCACGAACACGGTTGTGCAACAACCGGATGGGCCGTATCAATTCGGGAAGGTTGGAGAGCAAGGGGTCTGCCCCCTCCGTCATTGGCTGGACCTCGCGATTTTGTAATGAATGTCGGAAATGTCTCGAAGCTCCTGTGCCTTGTCTTCCGGCAGCGTGTCGCTGAGGAAATTGCCGCCGCCGATTTCAGGACCGGCCAGATACTTCAAGAGATTCGGCTTTCGCAGCGGCGGATGAAATTCGATATGAAAATGAAATCCCCTGTAGTCGGCATCGTCGGTTGGAGCATGGTGCAGCGTCATGACGTACGGGAATGGCATTTGCCAGAGGTTGTCGTACCGCACGGCCATGACCTTCAACGCCTCGGCGAGATCGCGCAATTCATTCGAGTCGAGCCCGGCCAGTCCTGAATGAGTTGCCTTTGGAGCAACGTAAGTCTCATAGGCGTACCGCGCAAAGTACGGAATAAATGCAATCGCGGAAGAATTTTCGAAGATTATCCGGCGCCCGTCGTCATGTTCGGCCCGAAGAATATCCTGAAACAGAACACGGCCCGTGTCATCGAAATGCTGTCTCGAAAGGATGGCTTCGTTTTCGATAGTCTTGAAAACGAAGTTCGTCGCGTAGATCTGGCAATGGGGATGCGGATTTGAGACGCCAACGACTTCGCCCTTGTTCTCAAAAACAAGTACATGTCGAACTTCGGGACGAGCTCCCAGTTCGGAGTATTGCGCCTGCCATACCTTGAGAAGGGCATGGATCTCCGGCACATCCAGCTCGGCTAATGTGAGATTGTGCTTCGGGCTGTAGCAGACGACACGAGCAAGTCCACTGGCGGGGCGGTTCTGATAAATACCTGAGGGTGTACCAAGTTCCTGCGGTGCGTTTGGACCTACACAGGGATGATCGTTGTCGAAGACATAAATCCCACTGTAGTCTTCATTGCGAACGCCGCTGACTCGGAGATTGCCGGGACAGAAGTAGCAGTCGTCCAGGTATTCCGGAGGACTGGTTTGAGGTGTGACGGTGGCGCCATGCCACGGACGATTCTGACGGTGCGCGGCGATGATTATCCATTCCGAGCGCAACGGATGCCATCGCTGTTCCCAATGGCCCTGCGTTCGCGTCATGCGCGATAGTTTCCTTGAAAACCGTCACGCTTGTCGAACGGAAACTGGGGAAAGAGGGACAGTCCCGGCGGGAAATAAACTTAATGGAGCGATGGGCGATCGCCGCTCCTGGCCAGGGGCCTCGCCAGGAGCGGCGCATGTTTCGATTTGCCAGAACTGTTGTTGGCTCCCGCCAGTAGTGGACCAATTGCCTTCGCGAACTTCTTTCATTCGCAGCCGCTCAGGGCCCCAACCTACCAGCCCCGCTGGTTCCGGGTGCAGGCAGTGACGTTGGCGACGTATCCCGCGCGAATGGATGCGATGTCTTCTGTTGCCATCTTCCAGTCCGCGTCCGACAGTTTCGCGTAAACGCGATTCACAATCGGTGAGAGGAATCGACCGTAGCTTTCCAGCACCGGCATGTCCCTGGTCCGGATCGCGGTTAGAACTTGCTTCTGCATGTCCGCCGTAATGATTTCCACGCGACCTACAAACGCACGGGCAACGTGAGCAGGCTTTGGCTCAATCGATAACGGAAGAATCGCGTCAACCGTTTTCGGCGGCACAATATAGAAAACGCGCGTGCCCTTCTCGAACCAGGTGTCCTTCCAGGTCTCAACCATCGCGCTGGCTTCCGCGGCATACATCCCCTGCTCAACCAGGAGCCCTTCAAGAGCCTGCTGCAGCGATGCAAAATCGGAGGTCCGTATTGGCGGTTCGATCGTCGTTTGCTTGTCGAAATTGCGAACGATGGTGTATCCGATTTTCCCGTCTCGATTCTCAAACAAGACGATA
>Ga0207691_10001208_pt1 | contig 25729 bp, 21 predicted proteins | sample KBSM13metaG_FD_184327 | JGI IMG/M metagenome (GOLD analysis project Ga0207691, IMG submission 184327) | Miscanthus rhizosphere microbial communities from Kellogg Biological Station, Michigan, USA - KBS M1-3 metaG (SPAdes) (version 2) | ecosystem: Host-associated > Plants > Roots > Rhizosphere >...
GTCTCGTACATCTCCTGCTTGTCGTACATGATGCCGTGCGTGCTGTACTCGGGGAAGATCACCAGGTCCATACCCGGCAGCCCGATCTTCATGCCTTGCAGCATGTCCGCGATCTTCCTGGCGTTGGCCAGCACCTCGGCTTTGCTGTGCAGGCGCGGCATCTTGTAGTTGACGACCGCGACGCCCACCGTGTCTTTGCTGCTCGAGATGTCACCGTGAATCATACCCAAAGAGCTCCTGCGCTGAAATTTTCGTTCCCACCCCCTCGCGTGTGTTCCAAACCTCGTTAGACGGCGAGCAAACGGCGAACCTCCCCGACATCGACCTTTGCGCGCGGCTCGTCGGCAGTGAAACGCCCGCCTTCGATCACCAATAGACGATCCAAGATTTCCATCGTGAAGCTCAGGACTTGCTCGGAGACGATGATCGTCAAATTGCGAGAATCCCGCACTTTCAGCAATACCTGGGCGATGTCCTTGATCACCGAGGGTTGAATGCCTTCGGTCGGTTCGTCGAGCAAAAGCACTTTGGGTTCGGCTGCCAGGGCTCGCGCGATCGCGAGTTGCTGTTGCTGGCCGCCGGAGAGGTTACCGCCGCGCCGAGTCTTCATCTCTGCCAGCACGGGAAAGAGCGTGAAAATGTCCGACGGCAACTTGCCGCTGGGCGAACCCTCCAGACCGGTGAGCAAGTTTTCCCAAACCGTGAGGCTCGGAAAAATCATGCGCCCCTGCGGTACGTAGGCGATGCCCTGCTTCACTCGCTGGTAGCTGGGCATCTTGGTCACGTCGACGCCGTTGATCTTGATCGTCCCGGACGTGCTCCTGATCACGCCCATCAACGATTTGAACAGCGTGGTCTTGCCCATGCCGTTCCTGCCCATCACGGCGACAATCTGGCCTGCTTTGGCTTCCAGGCTGACACCGTGGATCACCTCACTCTGCCCGTAGCTGACGTGAAGATCCTTGATTTCGATCATGGCTTTCGAGATTTCTTTCTTCGCGTTCTGCTCGCGTTGCGCTCGCGTTCCGGCCCTGCTCAGTGGCCGAGGTAGACTTCGATTACGCGCGGGTCGGCCGTCACCTTGTCCATGGAGCCCTCGGCGATCACCTTGCCCTGATGCAGCACGGTGACCTTGTGCGCGATCTTTCGCACGAACTCCATGTCGTGCTCGATCACGATCACCGAGCGGTTCTTGCTGATGCGGTTCAAGAGCTCGGCGGTTTGCTCGCGTTCGTTGACCGTCATGCCGGCCACGGGCTCGTCGAGCATCAGTAGCTCTGGGTCCTGCATCAAGAGCATGCCGATCTCGAGCCACTGCTTTTGACCGTGACTGAGCAGCGCCGCTTGCTGATCGAGCTTGTCACTGAGCAGCACCTCCTCGGCGACGCTCTTCACGCGTTCGGTGACGTCCTGGGTGCGACGAAAGAACAGCGCTCCGAAGGCGGTGCGACCGCGCGGGAAGGATACTTCCAGGTTTTCGGAAACGGTCAGGTTTTCGTAGATCGAAGGGGTTTGGAACTTACGCCCGACGCCGGCACGCACGATCGCGTGCTCCTTCATCTGGGTCAGATCCATGGTTTTGAACATGATCGTGCCCTCGGTCGACTTGGTCTTGCCGCAGATCAAGTCCAAGAGCGTGGTCTTGCCGGCGCCGTTCGGGCCGATCACGACGCGCAGCTCGTTGCGGTCGACGATGAAGTTCAGGTCGTCGACGGCCTTGAAGCCATCGAACGAGACGCCGAGGCCCTGAATCGTGAGCATTTCGTGGCTACCCATGCTTGCCTCCGCTTTCGAGTGCGGCAGCCACGGCTACCGTCGGTTCGCTTTTCTTCTTGGAAGCCACGCGCGCGACAAATGGCTTGCCGTAGCGCTCGTACAGGCCGGCCAAGCCATCCGGGAACAGCATCACCACGCCGATGAACGTGCCGCCCATCAGGAACAGCCACAAATCCGGGTACTGTTCGGAGAAGAACGTCTTGGCAAAGTTCACCAGCAGCGTGCCGAAGACAGCGCCGATCACCGACATGCGGCCGCCGACCGCCGTATAGATCACCATCTCGATCGAGGGCGTGATGCCGACGAACGAGGGGGACATGAAGCCGACCTGCAGCGTGAACATCGCGCCACCGATGGCGCACATCACCGCAGACAGGCAGAAGGCAAGCGTCTTGAAATTGGCCACGTCGTAGCCGGAGAAGCGCACGCGATCCTCCTTCTCGCGAAGAGCCAACAAAAGCATGCCGAATTTCGTGGAAAGTACCCAGCGGGTGAGGATCACGCATCCGATCAGGAGTGCGCCGTTCACGTAGTACAAGATGTACTTGGCCGAGTCGGAGCGGATGTCCCAACCGTGCATCGTCTTCAGATCGGTGATGCCGTTGATGCCACCGGTGAGCCCCTGCTGACCGACGATCAGCACCGACAGAATCAGCGCTACGGCTTGGGTGATGATCGCGAAGTACACGCCGCCCACGCGGCGTTTGAACATCGCGACCCCGATGATGAACGAGAAGAAAGCCGGAACCAGGATGATCGCCAGGATCGTGAAGGTGAGACTCTTGAACGGCATCCAAAACAGCGGCAGCCTGGTGATCTGATTCCAATCCATGAAGTCAGGGATGCCGGGCGTGGTCTGGATTTTGGTCGAAATGGGGTCGGAGGCCTCCAGCTTGAGGAACATGGCCATGCAGTAGCCACCCAGGCCGAAGAACACGCCTTGGCCGAGGCTCAAAATGCCGCCATTGCCCCAGAGCAGAACCAGGCTCACACCGACGAACGCGTAGGTCAGGTATTTCCCGATCAGGTTCAGCCGGAAGATGCTGAAAACCGCGGGGAAAAGCACCAGGATGATCGCGGCCAGCACGATCACCCCGATCAGGTCGTTCTTGCTTATTTTCTTGGTCAGAAGGTTCATGGTTCCTGCCGAAAGTCAGGTACGGACCTTGGTGGTGAACAGCCCTTGAGGGCGGATCATCAAGATGATGATGATCGTCAGCAGCGTCAGCACCTTGGCCATCGCGCTGGTGAGGAAGAATTCGAGCAGCGATTGCGCCTGAGCGATCGAGAACGCCGAGGCGATCGTGCCGATCAGGTTCGCCGCGCCGCCGAACACGACGACCAGGAAGGTGTCGACGATGTAGAGCGAGCCGCTGGTCGGACCCGTGGAGCCGATGGTGGTGAACGCCGCGCCCGCCAGGCCGGCGATACCGCAGCCGAGAGCGAAGGTGAAACGGTCAACGCGGTCGGTATTGATGCCGACGGCCGAGCTCATGATGCGGTTCTGCGTGGTGGCTCGAATGCGAATGCCCCAGCGAGACTTGAGCATCAGCAGGTACACACCAACAGTCACCAAAATCGTCAGACCCATCACGAAGATGCCGTTCCTGGGCACCTGAATGGAGGGCGTCGGATTGAATGCGCCGAGCAGCCATTCGGGCAGCTCCGCGCTCACTTCTTTCGGGTTGATGAAGGTGCGGAAGAATTGCTGCATTGCCAGGCTGAGGCCCCAGGTCGCGAGCAGGGTATCGAGCGGCCGCTTGTACAAGCGGCGAATCAGCAAGACCTCGACCAGATAGCCGACGGCCGCTGCGACGAAGAACGCCGCGACGACCGCCGGAACGAAGTACACCTCGCGCATACCAGGCGCGAAGTTTTGGGTGAGCTGCGAGAACAGGTACACGACGTAGGCCCCGATGGCCATGAACTCGCCGTGCGCCATGTTGATGACGCCCATTTGACCGAAGATGATTGCGAGACCGAGCGCCATCAGCAAGAGCACGGTAAACAGACTCAGGCCGGAGAAGCCCTGCATCGCGACCATCGAACCAATTTCGTTCAGGCTCATCGCAATCTTTCTTCAGGTAATTGGTAATCCGCGCTCACCCGCTCGACTCACCCTTTCGGGTGTGTCGAAGCGCCTCACTGATAACCCTTGGGGAAGGGGTTCGGTTCGATCAGATCCGATTCGTGCACGACCTCCCATTGGCCATCGGGTTTGGCTTTGCCGATGCGCGCCTTGCTCCACAAATGGTGGTTGGCGTGCACTTTGACGTAGCCTTCGGGAGCGATCTTGATTTCGATCTCCGGTGAGGCCGCCACGACCTTGTCGACATCGAAGCTGCCTGCTTTTTCGACGGCCGCTTTCCAGATCCAGGGACCGAGGTAGCCGGCTTGGGTCACGTCGCCGATCACGCTCTTTTCACCCCACATCTTCTTGAAGGCTTCCACGAACGACTTGTTGTTCGGGTTGTCCAGGCTCTGGAAGTACTTCATCGAAGAGAAGAAGCCGGTCAGGTTCTCGCCTCCGATGCCGAGCACTTCGTCTTCCGTGACCGAGATCGTGAGTAGCGTCTGGGTCGCTGCGGTGACGCCGGCGGCGTTCAACTGCTTGAACCAAGCCACGTTACTGCCACCGACGACGGCAGCGAAGATCACGTCCGGCTTCTTGAGCTTGATCTTGTTGATGATCGAGCCGAATTGCGTGTTGCCGAGGGGCGCGAACTCCTCACCGACGACCGTGCCTTTGAGCACGTTTTCGATGTGTTTACGCGCGATTTTCATGGACGTGCGCGGCCAGATGTAGTCCGAGCCGATCAGGTAGAAGCTCTTGGCTCCTTTCTCTTTGTTGACCCAGTCGAGGCTGGCCAAAATCTGCTGCGTGGCTTCCTGGCCCGTGTAGAACACGTTCTTCGACTGCTCGAGGCCTTCGTAGAAGGTCGGGTAGTAGAGCAGCCCGTTCTCTTTCTCGAACACCGGTAGCACGGCCTTGCGCGAGGCAGACGTCCAGCAGCCCATGACGGCGGCGACCTTGTCGTTCACCAAGAGCTTGCGCGCTTTCTCGGCGAAGGTGGGCCAGTCACTCGCGCCGTCTTCCTGGATCACTTTGATTTGACGACCGAGGATGCCGCCGAGCGCGTTGATCTGGGCGATGGCTAGCTTTTCAGCCTGCACCGAGCCCGTCTCGCTGATGGCCATCGTGCCAGTCGTGGAGTGCAGAATGCCGACCGTGACGCTGTCGTCGTCGACCTTCAGTCCCGTGGTCATGATCTTGGCCGTCGGGTAGTCTGCGGCCTTGATGGTCGACTTCTCTAGGCCGGGCGGCAGCAAAACCGCGGCTCCTGACGCTTCTGTCGAGCGCTCGGTAGGCGTGGGGGCTGCGGCCTTTTCGGCCTTCGCCGACGAATCGGTAGTGGTCGAAGCGCTCGAGGATTTGTTGCACGCGCCGATTGAGAGCGCTGCGCACAGGAAGGCGCCGGGTAGAACCAGCGACAAAGCGCCGCGATAACCGCGACCACGATTGGAAAAGACTGACTGCATGGGTGTCTCCATTATCAAAGGGAGTCTCGATCACGGTGTCTGCGCGATCGAGCCGGTTGTCACACGAATACCGCAGGAGTAACGAACCGCGGAGTCTAGCCGCTAGTTGGCGGAGCAGATCACTCGCCTATTTGCGGCTGCGAATCGAAGTTCAAAGCGAACGCCTATTGGAACCCCGAGTGGACGTCGACGCCGCTCGTTGGATTCCTCTCGATGAAGTGATCGTGCACTACACCTAGCGGGCCCGAGATGTCGCGCCCGTGTCGTGTATGTTTACTTTGACGACGTAATGCCGGCTCAGCGAAAGCTTCGAGTATATGTCGCGCGCGTCACGTGACTGCGTACGGTCAGCGACGCGCGCGTGTAGATCGAGTCTGAAATGCGCTCGCGCACGCTGCGTTTGTTCGCGTGTTCGCCGCTCGATCCTAGTTGGTTACTCATGGGTGCTGCGCGCCGCCGGATAATACAACCCGGTGGAGTTACTTCAGGGCTCGTTCGTTGCGCGCGCTCCGGCTCCGTCGTCAGCGCGCGAGTCAACGGCCATTTCATGGCCGGTTCGCACACCATGAGGTGTGGGACTCGCGTCGAGAGCTCGCGCGGGAAAGTGCAGCCTCGTCGGCGCTCGCAATCGAGCCGCGCGCCGGAAAAAAGGCCCGGGCGACCGCGACTTGCCGGAGTGGCGCGCTTCGTCTACGGATGCGGGATGAGTTACCGTGTCAGCGGCAATGGGTGGATGTTCGGAGCGTTGCTGGTTGGCGTAGCTCTCATGGTCGTTCCCGGTTGTGGATCGGCCGTGTCTGCTCCCGCGGCGCCCGCTGCGCAGTCGACGAAGCTGCGTTTGGCCTCCACGAGGTGGTTGCCGTTCACGGGTGCGAAAGGCGAGCCGCGGGTTGCGCTGTCCTTGACCGAGCGCGCGCTCGAGCGCGCGGGCTATGATTCCGTCACCAGCTTCGTTCCGGACGGACAGCTCACGCCGAAGCTCGAGCAGGGAGAGTTCGACGGCTCGCCGGCGCTCTGGCGGGGAACGGACCGCGAGCAGTTCCTGCTCTATTCCAAGCCCTACCTCGAGAATCGCCTGGTGCTCCTGGCGCGCAAGGGGAGCCGCGTCTCGGTGGCGTCGCTGGCAGAGTTGAAGGGCAAGCGCGTGGCCCTCGTCGATGGTTATGCGTACGGCGAGGCAGTGGATTCCGCAGTCGGACCCGAATTCGTGCGCGGCGCGAGCGAGAGCGCGAATGTGCAGGCGCTGCTCGCGGGTAAGGTCGACTATGTGCTGCTCGATGATCTGGTCGCGGAATATCTGTTCGAGCAGAACCCGAAAGATGCTCCGCTTCGGCTCGAAGTGGGTAAAGTATCAATCGCCACCCGCACGCTGCATTTCGCGGTGCGCAAGGACCTTCCGGACGCGCAACGCCTGATCGACCGCTTCAACGACGCGATCGCCAGCATGGTTGGCGACGGCACCTATAACCAGGCCCTGCAGGTCGACTGGATCCGCGCCGACGTCGATGGCGACGGGCGCCTGGAGATGATCCCGCGAGGCGATCGTCTCGGGACCGCGCCCCCCCAGCGAAGCTATGAGTTGTTTAGCCCGGCCACCGTGGCCGCGGCCACGGCGGGCGCGGGCGTGGCCCCCCACACGGCACCCACGGAGGCCGCAGCCACGCCCGCCAAAGAACCGCCTCTGCGCATCTTCGTCGGTGGCAAATACTACGACACTTGGCAAGAAGTGCCGGAGAAGCTGCGCGGCGAGCCCGAACCGAACTATGTCGCCGGCGGCAAAACGCCCTTGCTCACCGTCGATTGGTGACGAGCGTCGGCTCGGGGCAAACGCGCGGCATCGGCCGCCGAGCCCCGACCCCGAACTTCGACCCGTGTCGGAGCTCAGCTGAGGATTGGTCAGCGATTGCCCGGGCCCTGAATGGCAGCACGCCGTGCCGTTCATCGAGCTCCGCCAAGTACGCTAGAAACTCAGCCGTGACCTGGCTCATGGTCGGCCAATGACTTCAAACGATATTCGTGTTGCCCCATCCCTCTCGTCTATCACGGACATTTCAGAGCTCGTAAAACGCCAATAGTGCTAGTTTTATGCTCGAAATCAGTCCCAGCTCGACCCGAGTCACGATCGTTCGACCCTGCCCAAACCAAGGGCTCTCGCACGCAAATCTTCCCGCCCCTCGGCGTTCACGGACAACCCGTCCCCAAATTTTCTGTCCAGCAAATTCGGCAAATTCAGTGGCGGCCGCAGGCGCGCCACCACCAATTAGGGCGGACGAGTTGGTGGAGTTCGACGCGCTTCGTGACACCCGAAGGGGTGCCAGGCTCACTCCGCCCTAGCACCGAACCTGCACGCGAGCGCGGACTCCAGGAACTCGTACGCACACGCAGCCGGATCACTCCTCACCCGTCGCGCCAACATTCCCTCGGCTGCGGCCCCAGAACCACCGCGCTGTACTCGACGTTCCCACGTCGTACCGCGCCTCACATCTTCTCCTTGCAGCTCTCTCTCGCGAAAGCCGCCACTCCCAATGTCGAGAGCGCTCACGCATTCGAACCATGCCGCCACCGCCGTTGGCGCACCGCGCTGGCCGCAGGCCAGCGCTTGGGTAGCCGGGCGCCCGCAGCGCGGAGCGCGAGGACGCCCGCCGTTCCTCGACGTCCCAGGCACGGGGCACCCTCTCCACAAGAAATCTGGTCTCGATTTCATCGGCGATCGGTGCCCCTCTCGAGTGCAGCGTGCGCAGAAAATCGAGCACGGGCAGGGCACGGGCACATTTACGGTGCCTGGTCGATTCAGAGACAGGCAAGGTCAGCTGTAAACCCCGAGCAAAGCTGGCATTGCCGTGCTAAAAGCCGGCCCCCATGCGTGCTTCCTATCGTTGGCTGAAAGAGCTACTCCCGAGTCTGACCGCGTCCCCTTCCGAGGTCGCGTTGCGCTTTGGCGCGGCGGGCTTGGCAGTCGACGGCGTGCGCTCTTTCGGCGCCGGGCTGGAAGCGCTCTTGGTGGTGCGCGTGCTGGCCAAGGAGCCGCATCCGAAGCGTGCCTCGCTCAATTTGGTGACCGTCGATCGCGGCGGGGTCGAACAGCGCGTGGTGTGCGGCGCGAGCAATGTGCCAGCCCCCGGTGGGTTGCTCGTGCTGGCGCCACTGGGCGCCACGCTGCCGGGGATGGATGGCCCGCTGACCCCGCGTGAGATCGGCGGCGTGCTGAGCGAAGGCATGCTGTGCAGCGAGACCGAGCTCGGCCTGGCCGAGAGCGCAGACGGTATCCTGATTTTACCCGCGGGCTCCGCAGCCCCCGGCGCGCGTTTCGTGGACGCGTTCCCCGCGGCACAAGACACCATCTACGAGCTGGATGTCACGCCGAACCGCCCCGACGCGCTCGGCCACGTCGGGTTGGCTCGCGAGCTCGCCGCACTGCTCGGGCTATCCTTCACGCCACCCGCTGCTGGTACGCCCGCGAAGAGCGCTAGTGAATCGCTCGACACGCTAGTCAAAGTCGACAATCGCGACACCGAGCGTTGCCCGCATTATGCGGCAGGCGCTGTTTTGGACGTGACCATCGCGCCCTCACCGTTGTGGCTCAAATGGCGCCTGCACAGCTTGGGTGTGAGACCCATCTCCAACGTCGTCGACATCACCAATTGGCTGCTCTTGGAGTTTGGACAGCCGCTGCACGCTTTCGACCTGGATCAAGTACGGGGCGGGCAGATCATCGTCCGTCGCGCGGCGGTGGCCGAACCGTTCGCGACACTCGACGGCATCCAGCGCACGCTGGACGAAGACGACCTGGTGATCGCCGATGCCGAGGGCCCGAGCGCCCTGGCCGGCGTGATGGGCGGTCAAGTCAGCGAGATTCGTGACAGCACGCGGCGCGTGCTGGTTGAAAGCGCTTACTTCGTCCCGCGCGGCGTGCGGCGTAGCGCGCGCCGCTATGGGCTGCACACGGAGGCCAGCCACCGTTTCGAGCGTGGCGTCGACTACGGTCAAGTGGCGCACGTATTGGAACGGGCCAAGACGCTGCTCAGCGAGCTCGCGTCGGGCTCGGCAGTGCCGGGCGCCATCCACGCGCGCGGCGCGCAGCCCGAGCTGCCCGAAATTACGCTGCGTTCGTCGCGCTTGGACGCGCTGCTCGGGGCGCCCGTGCCGTTCACGGAGGCGCGCGCGATCATCGAGCGCCTAGGCTTCCCCGTGCTGGAGGTGAGTGGCAGCGGAGCGAGCGCGGTCTTGCGCACGCGCGCCGTGTCGTTCCGCCCGGACGTCACGCGCGAGGTGGACTTGATCGAAGAGGTGTGTCGCGTGCGCGGGCTCGACGCGATCCCGACGCGTTTGCCTGCGGTCATCCCCCAGCCGCCGCGCGCCACCGGCAAGCTCGAGCGCGACGTGGGTTCAGCGGCCGTGGCGCTCGGCCTGTCCGAGGCCGTGACCTACGCGTTCGTATCCGAGAGCGATCTGGCCAAGGTCCACGCGCCCAAGCCCAGCGTACGGCTGAGCAACCCGCTGAGCGAGGAACGCAACGTGATGCGCACGAGCTTGCTGCCGGGCTTGCTCGAGGCCTTGCGGCGCGCGCGCCGTCGCGGCGAAACGCGCGCGCGCTTGTTCACACTCGGCAGCTGTTTTGGCGCGCTCGTGACCGAAACCGCGGCGGGCACCCGGCCGCGCCTCGCGGCGGACGTGGGCTCTTTGCCGCGCGAAGAGCTGCGCTTCGCCGCGGTGCTCGCCGGCACTCGCCACGAGTACTTGAGCCTCAAGCCGGAAGAGGTGGACGTGTACGACGCCAAGGGCTTGGCGCTCGAGCTGATCGAGCGCGTATCGGGCAAGCAGGCCTCCGTGCGCCTGTCAGCTAGCAAGCCCGCTCATTTGCACCCGCGCGGCGCGAGCGACATCTGGGTGGGGGATGTGCTGCTCGGTCAGCTCGGCCCGCTGCACCCGGAGGTGGTGGACGCCCTCGACCTCGGGCACACGGCGCAGATCGTCGAGCTCGATTTGGAAGCACTCCAGCGCCTGGGCAAAGAGGTTCCGCAGTTTCGAGCCATCCCGCGGCTGCCCGCGGTGACGCGCGATCTTTCCCTGGTCGTGGGCGACGCGGTGGGTGCGGGCAAGGTCGGTGAAATCTTGGAACAAGCCGGGGGCACGCTGTGCGAATCGATCGAGCTGCTCGGACTGTTCCGCGGTGGATCCCTGCCAGAGGGCCAAAAGTCGCTCACCTTCAGGGTCATTTGTCGCGATCCGAAGGCACGTACGCTGACCGAAGAGGCGCGCACTCTGACCGACAAAGAGGTCGACGAAGTGCAGGCGCGCATGCTGAAAGCCGCGCAGACCGAGCTCGGGGCGACGCTTCGCGGCTGAGGAGGCAGAAGATGCTCGCGCCCGGCAAGCTAGCTCGAGCGGTGATCGGCTTCACGCTGCTCGGTGCCTTGCTGCCGAGTTGCGAGCGCAAGGCTCCCGGTCCGGAAGAGTGTGCACGCTTCGCCGAGGCCGTGCTGGGCACAGGCCGCTACATCAACCCGGTGATCGACGCGCAGATCGAACGCCAAACCCAAGAGTGTTTGACGCGGCCCTACGATCGCGAGCTGCTCCGTTGCGTACTCTTGACCAGGCAAGCACGGGTTTGCTTGGTGAGCTTCCGCGCCCGCCATGGCGACCGCAACGACGACACCTTCGATCAGGAACTGCCCGAGTGAACGTGCCGCCGCCCGGGCCCGGACCAGGGCCGAATCCGTTCGAGCCGCCTCCTGCGGGCAGCTACGGGATGCCCGTTCCGAGCTCGGCAGCGCCCCCGGCCTCGTCGGAAGCGGTCGCCGCGATCGTGTGCGGCGTGCTGGCCTGGAGCTGTTTCCCCCTGGGTTTCGTGGCCGTCTGGCTGGGCGCTCGGGCGCGCCGCGCCGCGCGCGAAAATCCCGGGCGAGTGGGCGGCGAGCAGCTGGCTTTGGCCGGTATGATCGTGGGCGGGATCTTCGGCGTGCTGTGGCTCTTGTTTTGGCTCGCGTACGCCGGCTTCCTGGTGTTCGCCATTGGCTTCGGCGTGTTTCACAAGTAGGCGCGCGGGAAGCGCATGTCAGCTCTCGAAGCCGAGCTCTTCCCCCACGACGCGCACGCGAATCGTCGCGCCATCGGCGAATTTGCCGGATAAGAGCGCGTGCGCCAACGGATCTTGTAGATTGCGAAGGATGCTGCGCTTGACCGGTCGCGCGCCCAGAGCAGGCTCGTAGCCGCGGTCGACCAAGAAGTCCTTTGCGGCATCGTCGAGATCGAGCTTGAGCCTTCGATCAACCAGCAAACGCTCGAGGTGCGTGAGTTGGATCTCGACCACTTGGCGGAGGTGCTGCTTGCTGAGCGGGCGGAAGATCAGGGTTTCATCGATCCGATTCAGGAATTCGGGGCGAAAGAACTCTTTCAGTCGTTCGAGCAGCACGTCGCGCAGGGCGTCGCGGCCGGCCTCGCTTTCGAACAGCTTGGGATCGCTTTCTAGGATGCGATCGGAGCCGATATTGCTGGTCATGATTACGACGGTGTTCGAGAAGTCCGCGAGCCGGCCGCGGCCGTCGGTGAGTCGCCCGTCGTCCAGCACTTGCAACAGCAGATTGAATACGTCTTGGTGCGCCTTCTCGACCTCGTCGAACAAGAGCACCGAATAAGGGCGCCGGCGCACGGCTTCGGTCAAGAAACCGCCCTGTTCGCTGTCGGCGTAGCCGGGCGGCGCGCCGATCAAGCGTTGCGCCATGTGGCGCTCCATGAACTCACTCATGTCGAGCCGCGTCAGCGCTTGATCGTCGTCGAACAAGAAGCGTGCGAGCGCCTTGGCTAGCTCGGTTTTGCCCACTCCGCTCGGACCCAAAAATAAGAACGAGCCGATCGGCTTACCGGGGTCGCGTAGTCCGACCCGACCGCGGCGGACGGCGCGCGCGACCGCCGCGACCGCGTCGTCTTGACCGACCACGCGCTGGGCCAGGCGCGCTTCCATCTTGAGCAGTTTGTCGGCTTCGCCCTCCAGCATTTTGGCGACTGGAATGCCGGTCCAAACCGCGAGCGTGGTCGCGACCTCGCGCTCATCGAGGATGCGAGGAGGCGGCTCGCTGCTGCTCTTGGCGGCTTCCTCGGCCTTGGCCAGCCGCGCTTCGAGCTCGGGCAGCACGGCGTGCTCGAGCTCACCTATGCGCGCGAAATTCTTTTCCGAGAGCGCGCGTTGATGCTCGGCGCGGGCGGCTTCGGTTTCGGCTCGCAATGCGCGTACCGCCCCGACCACGCCCCGGCGTGACTCCAGCTCGGCGCGGATACGTGTCGTTTTCTCGACCAGCGTCGGCAGCTCATCGAGCAACTTCTGGCGAGCACTGCGACTGCCCGCGTCGTCACTGCGATCGAGCGTCTCGAGTTGGGCTTGCACCAGCTCCAGGCGGCGCAGAAGAGCGTCGGCATCGCTCGATATGCCATCCACCTCGACGCGTTTGGCAGCCGCGGCCTCGTCCAGCAAATCGAGCGCGCTGTCCGGCAAGCAGCGATCGGGCACGTAGCGCTTGGCGAGTTGCACTGCGAGTCGAATGGCGCCCTCGCTGATTTCGACGCCGTGGTGGCGTTCGTAGCGCGCGGCGGCGCCGCGCACGATCTCGGTGGCCTCCTCCAGGGTCGGTTCGGCGATAGGCAATTGCGTGAACAACCTGAGCACCTGCGCGTCGCGTTCTTCCAGGCGCTTCAAACCCTCCGGCGTGGTCGTGCCCAGCACGCGCAGCTCCGAGCGGATCAGCGCGGGTTTCAACACTTCGCCGATGGCGCTGCCGCTCGGACCTTGCCCGAACAACTGCTCGACGTTGCGCAGTACCAAGATCACCGGGGCCTGGGCCAGGTCCGTGAGCAGCTTCTTCACGCGCTCTTCGATCTCACCGCGCAGACGCGCGCCGCTGACCAAGGCGCCGCCGTCGATCTCGACCAGCTTGGTCGAGACCAGGCTGGTGGGCACGTCCCCCGCAGCAATGCGTTGCGACAGCGCCCGCACGACCGCGCCTTTGCCCACGCCCGCCTCGCCGACCAGCAAGGGATGGCTTTTTTGGCTGCGCTCCAAGATCGTGAGCAGCCGCCGCACCTCGGCCACGCGCAGCAGCACCGGCTCGCTCGGATCCCCCAACAACGGGCGCGTGAACGAACCGGAGGATGAATTGACCGAGCGCGCCGCTTGCGGCAGCGAACGCAGGGCGGACATGTGCTCGCGGAGCGAACCCGGGAGCACGCCGAAAGCGCTCAAGATTTCGCCGGCGGCGCCGCGGATCTCTTGCGACAGGGCGTTCACCACGTGTTCGACCTGGACCTTGTCGGATTTTTCACGATCGGCCTCGCGCTGCGCGCGCTCGAGCAAATCCAACATCGAGGCGGACAAGTAGGCGGGCTCCGCGGAGCGCGGCAGGTTGCCGAGCGCGCGCGAAAGCGCGGCTTCGAGCTCGAGCAAATTGCTGACGCCGCGTTCGAACACGGCTCGCACCCCGAGGTCACGTCCCAGGGCACGCACCAAGAGGTGCAGCGGCTGCACTTCCGCGTGTTTCCGTTCGTCGGCCAAGGCTTGCGCCGCAGCGACCAGCGCTTTGGCGTCCGGGGCATAGCGTTCGAGCGACAGCGTGGTCGGCTCTGACGCGGGGGACGCGGGGAGCGCAGGCGTAGGCATCAGTGCGGATTGTACACGGGCTGCCCGCGGCTCGCTGCTCGGATTGCCCCGTCCCCGCCGAGCAGCCGCGTTCGCGTTCCCGTTCGCGTTCGCGTTTTCGAGCGCCGCGCGCTATAAGTAGCGACGAGACCATGGAAGGCTTATCGGCGTGGAGAGCTGAGTGATCGAAGAAGCTCCTCTCTCCCTCGACAGCGCCCGCCTACGAATCGTGCGGTTAGTGCTGGATGACTTCTCCGATCTCAAACGCGCGATGCTGACCGCCGCGCGGGTGAGCGCGACCACGCTGGGTGTAACGCGCGTGGGTATTTGGTCGTTGACGCACGACCGCGCCACGCTGCGCCGCGTCGCACTGTACGATGTGCGGGCTCCCGAAGCGCAGACGACCGAAGATCTGGAGCTGCCCTTGGCCAACTGGCCCGCCTACCTGGCGGCGGTGTCCTCTCGGCGTGTAGTCGCCGCTGCCGACGCGCTGACGGATCCGCGCACCTCGGACCTGGCAGCCTCCTACCTCGTTCCTCACGGCGTGAGCTCGATGCTGGACGCGCCGTTGTTCTTGGACGGCGAGGTCTGGGGCGTCGTGTGTCACGAGCACACCGGTACGCCCAGAACCTGGTCAGGGCGCGAGATCGATTTTGCGGTTTCGGTCGCCGACATGCTGAGCGCGATGCTCGAACAGGCGATGCGCTTGGCCAGCGAGGCGCGCTTGCGCCAAGCCGAGGCGGAGGTCGCGCGTCTGCAGCGAGCCGAAGCCGTCGTGCGCACTGCTGCGGCGATTGGTCACGACATCAACACCGTGTTGCAGGCCATCTCTGGCAGAGCCGAGCTGGCGGTGCACTCCGATGCAGGCCCGCACTCGGAGGCGCTGCTGGATATCGTCGGGGATTGTCAGCGCATCGCGAGGATCGTCGGGCAGCTTCGCGAGCTCGAAGCGCCAGCACCCGCCTTGGGGCTCGAGTCGGACCTTTCGTTCGTGATCCAGGACACTCGAGCGACGCTGGATGCCTTGCTCGCGCCTAGCCACAGGCTGGTCGTCGATCTGGCTCCAGAAGCGCGCGTTCCCGCGCGCCGCGCCGATCTGGAGCGCATCCTGCTGAACCTCGTGGTCAACGCCAAGGAAGCGATGCCGCAGGGGGGCACCGTGTCGGTCGTCACTCGCCGAGCCGCGTCCAGCGTGTCACTCGAAGTACGGGACCAAGGCGGCGGTATTCCGTCGGAGCAAGCCGCTCACATCTTCGAGCCGTATTTCACGACCAAGCACGGGCGCAACACGGGTCTCGGCCTGTTCGCAGTGGCGACCATTGCGCGCCGCACGTCGGGCACGGTGGCAATCGAGAGCACGCCGGGTGCGGGGACTACGGTGACGATCACCTGGTAGTTTGGCTTAGCCGTGCAGCGAGCTTGCGCGAGCCCGGCTCGTTCGAGAGCCGGACCCGCAGCTCGCATGACGGTCTACTTCGCTGCTGCAGTTCCGCAGCTGAAGGGCGGGTTGGGGAGTGCCGGACAAGTGGTTGGCGTCGCGTCGGAAGTGAACTCGAGCTCGACTTGGCCGAGCAGGCTCGGATGAGTCTCGAAGAAATTCGCGAGCTGGCGGACCGGGTTGAGTGGCTTCATCGGATCCGTTCCGGCATCGTAGGCCGGCGGAATGAGCACAGCGTCCGAAAAGGCGTACAGAATGAATTCGTCATTGTGGACCTCGGTAGGCGCACCGAATGCCAGAGCTCCCAAATTGGGGCAGGGCCCGAAATACCCGTAGGGGCCAGGGGTGATGGTGGGTGGCGCGCCGTTTTGCTGCTGCGCGCCCGTGAGTGGGTGCTGATCCGTCGGGAGCGTCGCCGCCAGCTTGTGTGTCGTGCCCGGGATGTTCCAGATGGTCCAATGGAACGGATGCTCCGGATCCATGTCGCCCGCGCTCTCGCCGGCTTCGATGGTCAGATCCTTCAACAGGATCGCGTAGCTCTTCGTGCCGCTGGGCTCGTGGCTCCAGTTGAGCTCCGGAGAGCTGCCATCGCCGAACGCCTTCCCGTCGCAGGTGAACTGGTCGGGTAGCGGTTTCCCGGCTTGAATGGAGGGGCTGGTGAGTGCCAGCTCAGCCGAAGTGTCTTCGTCGGAGCTGCAACCGAACAGCAGCGGTGCGGCCATGACGGCCAGTACGGAAACCCAGCATTGTGGATGACGCATTAGAAAATCTCCCAATTCAACCCAATTCGAGAGCTGGGGCTTTCCGTATCCGGATGCTTTCGACACGTCAACGGACTTTCCATGGTCTTTTATTCAGCGCTCGAGCAAAGCTTTCGAGAGTGTCCTTCGCGCGTCGAGAACAGCAAGAACGTTCCAGTTGATTCGAGTCGAGCTGCGCTAAGAGACGACGACCACCACTTCAGCTCTCACCGTCCACCCCGAGCTCGCGGCACACCTCGACTCCAGCATTCATACCGGCACGCATTGTCGCTATGAACCGAACGCTCCGATCACCTGGCGAACATGAGGCTGGAGCCGTCGCCGGAAGTAAACGCGGGTCGGCTCCCACGCTCGTACGCTGCTACGCGCGGCGCGCGCTCATTACATTTTTGAAAGCTTCGCCGCCGCCGCGGTGATCGGCGCTCGACCGATCCTCGAGCGCCGCCGCGGCTTTGCAAGGCCGACACCGCGCAGCGCGAATTTTCGCTGCTGTCTGCAGAGCGAGGGCTGGGATGTGCTTTGGGCAGGAGTGCACCAATAGCTTCTCCTGATAGGCTTCCATCATGGCAGCGCGATGGTTCTTCGACTGCAGGCTGTTCGGCGTTTCCGCTTTGCCCCTGGCGCTGACGCTCACGCTCGGTGGTTGTGGCGCAGGCGAAGGCACGGAGCAGAGCGACGCGGCGGGGCATACAGCCTCCGGAGGCCAGATAGGGGCCGCTGGTCGGAATAGCACAGGCGGGCAGCCTCCGACCGGAGCCCAGAACGCCGCTGGCGGCGGCGGGATCACGATGGGGCAGACTGGGGGAACATCCTCCGGAGGCGCGAGCGGCGGGGCTTCACCGGGCGCAGGAACGCAGAACGCAGGCGCGCAGAACGCAGGCGCGCAGAACGCAGGCGGTGGTGTCGCCGGAGCATCTACCGGTGGAACATCTACCGGTGGAACATCTAGCGCTGGAACATCTAGCGGTGGAACATCTAGCGGTGGAGCGTCCAGCGGCGCCTGCACGCGAGCCCTCCTCGACAAACTCCTGGACGACTACTTCGCAGCGCTCAGCGCCGGCGACCCTTCCAGCCTCCCGCTCGCGAGCAACCTGAAGTTTACCGAGAATGCCCAGGTGGCCCAGATTGGCACGACGGATTTCTGGAAGAACGCCGGCGACACCAAGCATTCCCAGCGCGCTTTGGACACCGTAGCCTGCAGCGTTGCCGCGCAGGCCGTGATTCCGGAAAGTGGGACGGATCGCCCTGTTGGCCTGCGCATCAAGGTGGAAGGCGCAAAGATGACGGAGATCGAAACCATCGTGGTGCGCCCTGGAGACTATTCGGCATCCTTTGCGGTGGCTTCGAATCCCGCTGCGATCATCGACATCGCAGACGACATTGGCTGGCACGATGAAGTTCCCACGGCCCAACGCCCAACCCGGCAGCAGTTGACCAGCTGGATCGACAAATACTTCCGCGCGTTCCCGTCCGGCGTCTGCAACGTGACGGCGGCTTGCCGTCGCTTGGAAAACGGCGGCGGCAACTTCTCGTGCGGCACCGGCGCTTCGTGTTCCGCAAGCACGCCCACCACGGGTGGCGAATTCGTGCCGCGGGTGATTGTCGTCGATCCGGATCGCGGCATCGCTGCCGGCTTCACGATCTTCGACTATCAGACGACCGGACACCTGGACATGCACATGATCAAGATGTCCGGCGGCCAGGTCCACGCCGTGCATGCGATCCTGCGCAACACCAACGGCCAATCGGGCTGGGACTGACGGCCACGATACGCCCGACCGAGGGCGGTGGCGTAGCAGGACCCGTTCCACCGACCGAGGATCTCGCACGAGCATGAAGATCAGGCGTAGAGGACACCCATCCCTCAGCTATCATCGCCCACGAGGAAGGGCGATGAGCGCACGAACCGCGGATAGAAAGGGCCGGGCGAAATGGCTTGCGGTGTGGTTGCTCCTGCTGTCGAGCTCAACGGCCCGAGCGAGAGACTCGGAGGACGTGAAGAGCTGGCGGCTCGGGGAGCCGCCACCCGTCGGCTACCATGTGGCTCGCAAACACACGCTCGGCCTGGTGGGCGGCTCGATGCTCGCCGGTGGTTACGCGATCAGTGTGACTTACGGTCTCGCCTTTCTGGGCGAGTGCCACTTCCTATCGGGTGACGGGACGAGTGATCCGTGCGATGCGCGCCGGGAAAACCAAGCGGCACCCTTCCTGTTCATCCCCATCGTCGGACCGTTCTTGACATTCACGAATCGCGACGTGCGGAACGACGGCGGGGCGGTGTTCTGGTTCAGCGTCTTCGGCGCGGCGCAAGTCGCTGGCGCGGGACTGCTCGCTTACGACCTCGCCGTCCCGCACTACGGGCTCAAACGCGGCGATGGACCCGCGAGCCGCGCGGCTGGACCTCGCCTTCTCGTCACGCCCACGTATTGGGGCCGTGGCCCCGGCGTGGCTTTGCTCGGTCAGTTCTGAGCGGGCGCGGGCGCCTGCTCAGGAAGCGAGCGTCAGCCCGAGCCTCCGAGGAGCTACTTGCTACAGCAACGAAAGCCGAACACGTTCGCGCCGCCGTTACGCGGGTAATCGTCGTAGGTGCTACAGGTGTATTCATCCTTGATGTACGAGCCGCCGCCCAGGTAGCAATTGTCCAGCGAGTGGTCCGCTCCGCCCGCCGTGTCACAAGAATCGACCCACTCGCCTGCATTGCCGACCAAGTCGAAGATGCCAGCGTAGTGTCCTTGGCATTGGTCGAAACTGCCGACGTCCGCCATGTAGGCGCTGGCCGACTCGTTGCAGTAGCCGGGCTTGAGCACGAATCCGCCGTAGGGGTAGTCTTCCTTGCCCACACCACCGCAAGCCAAATACATCTGGTTCTTCGTCGCATCGTTCAATTCGCCCGGGGCGAGGGAGCCGCCGCCAATGGCGCCGCACAGACGCTTGTCGGCCCAAGCGCAATAGGCGGCAGCATCGCACCAATCCACGTTGACGATGGGCCGCGCGTCGTCGACTGCGCCGCCACCGGGGACGTAGCTGGTGTTCCACGAACACTCGGCGATTTGTCCGGCGGTGTCCGTGCCGTTGGCCTTCGCCGCCAAAAATACGTCGTATTGTGCTTTCGAGATCTCGGTGCTGTCGACGTAGTAGCTCGTGGCTTTGGCCATGGCCGGGCCGCGGACCAGGCATTTGCCGTTTTCGCAGGTCGGTGTGGGCGCGCTACAGGGGCATTCGTTGGCGCCCGCGCTGCCTGCGTTGTTGGCCTTGCCCGCGCTGCCCGCTTGGTCCCCGCTCCCGCCGCCTGTGCCCGCCGTACCGCTGTCAGCGCCGCCTGCGTCGGACCCTGCGCTTGCCGTCGCGCCGCCGCTGTTGCCGTGACCGGCGTTCGACGTTCCGGCATTCGACGCGCCTGCGTGAGCTGCGCCCGCGCTGTTGGCGCTGCCGCCGTTGTTCTCCCCACCGCCGTCGCCGTCTGGGCGCGGGACGGGCGTGTCCTCGATGCCCACGATTTGGGCGCACGCGCTGACGCCTCCGAGCGTGGCGAGCAGCCCGATCGGGAAAATGGACCAGCGCTCGGCGAGCCAGGTTCGCTTCTGCATCGACATCAGTAGGCTCCTCGCAGCAACAGCCCGCCACCGGTCGGGCCGATGCTGGGCAGGACCTGGAGCGCGCGCGCGTGGCGCACGCTCCGGCTGTGCGATGCACTGGGCTCGCTCGCAGATTTGGCGGTCAAAACTAGGTAGGTGCCGACGCCGATGCCGACCAAACCGAGACCGATACCGATGTTGCTGATGGTGGCCGCGGTCTTGGCGTCGTCGCCCGCGCTTTTGGCGGCGGGGCTGCAGTCGGGCGTGCAGTGGTCGTTGCGCTCGCCCCACTTGGAGAACGCGCGCACGCCGAAATAGCTGCCGACGCCCAAGGCAACGATGCCCACGCCGCCGATCACGTAGCCTACCGTGCGCTTGCCGTTGCCCGCCGGCGCTTCGTCCGTCACCGGCTTCTTCTCGGTGTCCGTATCGACTGGGCGCGGACCAGCGGCCGTGCCGGGCGCGTTCGCGAGCTTCGGGATCTTGAGTGTGGTCGAACCGTTTTCGATCTCGACGCGCTGCTCGAACGTGACCTTGTTCGGCGCGCTGGCGCTCACCTGGTGTGTCCCGGGGTCGACCGGCATGCCCACGCCCCAAGCGGCTGCGCCCAGCGGCGCACCGTCGAGCGTCACCGTGAGCCCGGGCTCATTGGCTTCCTTCGTCACTTCGATGGTGATCTTCGACAGCTTGGGCTCGACTACCGCCAAGTGCTTTTTGGCATAGTCGACGCGCTCGCTGCGCCCATCGCGCTGCGCGACCACCAGCGCCTCCTTGAAGGTCGACCAAGCGGACGCGAACTTGCCCTGCTTTTCGTAGCACTCGGCCAGGTTGAGCAGCGTGCCACCGCCCGGATCGAGGTCGTAGCTCTGCTTGAACTTCGGGCAGGCATGCTCGAGGTCGCCCTGTTTCATCAGGCCGCGCGCCTCTTCGTACAGCGCCTCGGCGCCCGCAGTATTGGTCGAGCTCTGTGCCCGAGCGCCCGCTGCGACGAAGGCTAGGGAGAGCGACGCCCCCAATGAATATCGTAGCGTTCTGTATTTCACCCGCGCCGTTCCTCTCGTCTCCCGAACCGTCTCGTGACTTTACACGAGGCGGGCGGGGCAGAGAAACGGCGCTGGGATCCGCTCCCGCGGCCTGGGATCGGATTGCAGCAGAACGAGCGGGCTACGGGTGGCCCGGCGGCATTCCGGGCGGCATCCCGCCCCCGAAACGCTGCGCGTTCGGATGATCCGCGTCAGAGCTGCCGGGCTTCTTGTCGTCGGACTTTTGAAACTTCTTCGCGTCGGCAGTGGCCCACTCCACGGCCCAGGAGCTAATGCTCCAAATTTCGTCGCTGCCGGTGACTTTGACCCAGTGGCTCGAGCCCTCGGAGGTCGCGCCCACGCGCACTTGGCGCTTGGCGCCGTCCTTGAGCGTGAATTGGAGGGTGGCCACGGGCTTATCGAGGCCCACGTCTGCTTCGGTCTTGCCCTTGTCCGCGAAGTTGTCGGCGTTGAGCGCCTTGTATGCGCGGACCAGGTCGACCAACTTCGACTCGTCGTAGTTCTTGATCGGCTCGGCGCTGCCGCCCTTCGCGGGTTTGAGCTCGTTCTTGGTCGTCTTGCCCTTGTCGTACACGAATGCAAAAGAGCCATTCGCGTTGTCGATGGTGACGTTGGTGACGTCCGTATCTTCGAACTTCAGGATGGCCATGTCGCGCCAGCCTTTGACGTCGCGCGCGTACAAGAAGCTGGAGTAGCCCTTGGTCGCGTACACGCCCTCTTTGCCGGCGATGCGCGTCATTTGCCCGCGCCCACCGCTATCGCCGAAGTACACGTCGAGCGCTACGCCGTTGTCCTTGGAGAACACGGCGTGCAGCGCCTTGTCGTCCGAGACTCCGAATTTGCCGTAGCTGGCCTTGCTGCCGTCGATCAGCTCGGTCGCCTTCAACGACTTCAAGTTGTCGAGCAAGGATTTGACGTTCGGTTGATTGGCCGTGGCTTCGATGGGCTTGCTGAGCTTCCAGTCCTCGCCGGTACGGGTCAGCTCGACCTCGACCCCCGCGCCGGCATCCCCTGCGGGTTTGCTCAGCGTGATCTTGTCGATCTTCTTGATGTCATCCTCCGAGAGCTCGAGCTTCGGAAGGGCGGCCGCTTGCCCGCTCAGGGTGTAGGAAGCGGCCTCCTCTTTCTCCTTCTTGCTTTGCAAGAACAGCGCGCCACCGAGGACGGCGAGCACAGCGAGCGAGATGTACAGTTTGTTTTCCGTGCTGAGTGCCATTTGTGCTTCTCTCGTTTCGCTTCAGATCTTCAGCTGATCGCGCTGTGATTTACGTTGCTGCCAACGCAAGAGCCCAAAGGCTGCGAACAGCACGGGCACGCCGAAGGTGAGCGTCCACTGCACGTTGGTCTGCATCGATTTGCGCGCGCTGCGGTATTCCTCGTCTTTGCGCTTGGCTTCGGCTGGATCGTCGCCGCCCTTGAACTTGGGCTTGGAGATGTTCGAGTAGGTCAGGGCCGGGTCGCCGATCAGCTTGGCGCTGGCGGCAACTAGGTCCGAATCTCCCGCCATCCAGTCGAGCGTGTTCTTGAACGAGAGGATCGTGCTGGTCAGGTACTTGGTGTACGGCTGGGCAAACATCAAGAGCTGCGGGTCACCACCCACTGCACCGAACATTTGGAACTGGCCACCGAGGTCCGGACCGTTGCCCGCGTAGGCGAAGGGGTTGGTCAAGAACTCGCTGGACGAGACCACCAGCACGCGCGACTCCGCGGGTGCGCGCTCGGGCGGCTTGATCGCGTCCGACGGATTGCCAGCGAACGCACTCTTCAGCTTGCCGATCACGGTCGCTGCGATCACGCGCTGCTCTTGCGGGGGCTTCGGCTCCCACTCTGCGCGTAGCTTCATGTCGACGGTGTCCGTGGTCACCACGCTGGTTGCCGGCGTGGTGCGCGCGACGGCCGCGACTTTGACGTCCGCCGGTTGCTTCGCTTTGTCGAGCGTGAGGCTGGAAGCGAACGGGAAAATCGCCTCTTCCATGCGGAAGAATCCGGCGAAAGACGTGTCGAGCAGCTTGTCGTTCTCGCCATCGAAGCGCGAGTCCGAGACGACGTGGGCGATGCCTGGATGGCGAACCGTCGTGAAGCCTCCGCCCTGCGTGGGCACGCCGATGCGGAACTGGGCACCGTAGTCGAACACGGCGTCCTTGTTCATCTTGATGCCGTAGCCGGGGAGCAGCTTGTCCAAGCCGTGCAAGCTCAAGGTCGCGTTCATCGTCGCGTCGTTGGCTTTCATCGTCACGGCCGAGGCGTAGACGACCAAGGCCTTGCTGCCGAGCATCAAGAATTCGTCGATGCGGCGCAGCTCCTTCTCGTCGTAGTCCTTCTGCGGCTGGGTGATGATCAGACCGACCAGATCTTTGTCGATCGCGTTCTCGCCGCCCTTGAGGTCGACTTCTTCGACTTTATAGAAGGGGAATGCCTGCTCGATGATGCCCTGCATGGTCGGGCCACCACCGCCCTTGCCCTGCTTCGGCACCAGGTTCGCATCGCTCAGCTTGAACTCGTCCTTGCCGGTGACGACGCCGATGCGGTGCTTGATGTTCTCGGCCTTGTCGCGAATTTCGCGGATCTTGTTGGTGATCCAGAACTCCAGACCTTCGGCCTGCATGATCTGCGGGATGACGGCCTTTTCGCTGCCGTACTTGAGCACGAGTCCCATGTAGCCCTGGGTGATCGAGGCTTGGTCCTCGCCGGTCTGGTTGGCTTCACCGAAGGGTGTCTCGGTCAGGCCGGCTTCTTTGGCCTGCGCGCGCAGCTCGTCCGTGTTCGGCTCGATCAGCGTGAACTTGAACTTGCCGCCGCCCGCCCGCTCGTACTCCTTGAGTAGATCGGTCAAATCTTTCACGAACGCGTCGAGCTGGGGCAAGCCAGTCTTCACGTAGGCATCGACCTGCACCGGGCTGTTCAAGCCGCGGATCAAGCGCCCGCTGCCCGCAGACAACGTGTAGCGCTCGTTCTGTGTGGTGTCCCAGCGCTTGTAAGCTTTGGCGCCCAGGACGTTTGCCACCACGGCGATGGCGGCGATGACCAGGATGTACAGGCCGGTCTGTGCGGCCGCTTTACGGCGATGTTCTTGGCTAGCCATGGCTCATGCCCACTTTCGGCGCTCGAGCGCCCGGAATGCCACCATCAGCGAGAGCACGGTGACGGACAGGAAGAAGACCACATCGCGTGAATCGATGAGGCCGCGCCAGAAGTTGTTCAGGCGCGATTGAAAGCTCACGTAGTTGAGCAGGATGGCCAGCGTGCCCCCGGCCTTGCTGGCGAGATCGCCGAACAGCCAGAGCGCGCCGAGCACGAAGAAGGTGATGAAGAACGCGACCGCTTGGCTCTCGGTGAGCGCGCTGATCAAGAGACCCACGGCCACGGCCGCGCAGCAGAAGAGGACCATGCCGAGGTAGCCGCTCGCCACCGGACCCCCGTCGAGCGGACCCAAATTCCAGGGGAATTTGAACATCACCAACGGGTAGGCCAAGGTCGAGAGCACCAGCACCAGCACCAAGCCGAGGGCGCCCAGGTACTTCCCGATCACGACGTCACTGTCCTTGACCGGCAGCGTGATCAGCATTTCCAGGGTGCCGCTGCGGCGCTCTTCGGCGAGCAGGCGCATCGTCACCACCGGCACCACCAGGAATGACAGACCCATCGGCGTCGACTCGAACAGGCGCGAGATCGAAGCGCGATCGAGCTGCCAGAAGCCACCGTTCAGGAAGAAGAACATCAAGCCGAGCGCAAAGAAGCTCAGGCAGATCACGATGTACGCAATCGGAGAATCGAAATAAGAGCGAAATTCGCGCTTGGCGATGATCAGCATCGGAGACATGGCTCAGCTCTTTCCCTTGGACTTGGCGTCCACTACTTCTTCCTCATCGTCTTCGTCCGACTCGTCGTCATCCTCGTCTTCGCTGGAGGAGTCGTCCGCTTCGTCCTCGTCGGCGTCGGCGGCGGACCAGTTGGCTCCGCGGTCGAGCTTCTCGTCGCCGCGCGTCAGATCACGGAACACGGCGTCCAGGCTCTGCGCGTCGCGCCGGAGCTCGAGCAGCGTCCAGCCCTTGGCTACCGCCAGGCGGTAGATCTCGGCGCGAACGTCGGCGTCCGAAGCGGAGCTCAGCTCGAATCTGTGCGCTTTCTCGTCGGTCGGCAGCTCGCGCGCGGTTTTTACGCCGCCCAAACGCTGCAGCGCTTCTAGCGCCTGCGCCGCCGCGGGAGGCTTGTTGCCGGCCTCGGCGCGCTGCTCGTCGATCGTGACCACGTAGCGCACGCGGCCGGTCTTGCCGCGGATCTCGTCGAGCGGACCGTCGGCGACCACGCGCCCCTTGCTCACGATGATGGCGCGCGCGCAGGCCTCTTCGACCTCGGCCAGGTTGTGAGTCGAGAGCAAGATCGTGCGATCTTTGCCAATCTCCTTGATGTAGCGGAGCACTTCGGCCTTCTCATTGGGATCGAGATCGCTGGTCGGCTCATCCAAGATCAGGATGGGCGGATCGTGAATCAGCGCTTGGCCGAGGCCCACGCGCTGGCGATAGCCGTGCGACAGGGTGGAGATGTCTTTGCCGAGCGATTGCGCGAGCCCGCAAACTTCGACCACCTTCTTCAAGCGTTGCTTGAAGGTGCTCTCGTCGAGCCCGCGGATTTCGGCCGCGAACTTCAAGTACTCCCAGACGGTCATGTCCGTGTACAGCGGAGCACGCTGCGGCAAGTAGCCGATCGAGCGACGTACCTCGAGCGGGTTGTCGAACACGTCGTGCGAGTTCACCGTCGCCGAGCCGGTGCTGGGCGAGATGAAGCACGTCAAAATGCGCATCGTCGTCGATTTGCCGGCGCCGTTCGGCCCCAGGAAGCCGACGACCTCGCCGCGCTTCACTTCGAAATTCACTTTATCCAGGGCGCGCACGACCCCAAATCGCTTAGTCAGCCCATTCGCCTGGATCATGACGTCGGTAGCCATCCGACCTCCGTTCAAAAAACCCCGA
>Ga0207691_10001209_pt1 | contig 25728 bp, 24 predicted proteins | sample KBSM13metaG_FD_184327 | JGI IMG/M metagenome (GOLD analysis project Ga0207691, IMG submission 184327) | Miscanthus rhizosphere microbial communities from Kellogg Biological Station, Michigan, USA - KBS M1-3 metaG (SPAdes) (version 2) | ecosystem: Host-associated > Plants > Roots > Rhizosphere >...
CTCGACGAAGCTGTCGTAAACGCCTTCCTGCACGAGGAATCGTGTCGGCGAGATGCACACCTGGCCGGCGTTGCGGAACTTGCTCGCCGCCATCACCTTCGCGGCGACCGCGACGTCGGCGTCGTCGAACACGATCACCGGCGCGTGGCCGCCGAGCTCCATCGTCGCCCGCTTCATGTGCTGGCCGGCGAGCGCGGCGAGGTGCTTGCCGACGGCGGTCGAGCCGGTGAACGAGATTTTGCGGATGACCGGGTGCGGGATCAGGTAGCTCGAGATCTCGGCCGGGTCGCCGTAGACCAGGTTCACGGTGCCCGGCGGCACGCCGGCATCGACGAACGCGCGAATCAGCTCAGCCGGCGAGGCCGGCGTCTCTTCGGGCGCCTTCACGATGATCGAGCAGCCGGCGGCGAGCGCGGCCGAGAGCTTGCGCACGATCTGGTTGATCGGAAAGTTCCACGGCGTGAACGCGGCTACCGGGCCGACCGGCTCCTTGACGACGAGCTGGTACACGCCCTCGGCGCGCGCCGGGATCACGCGGCCGTAGGCACGGCGCCCTTCCTCGGCGAACCAGTCGATCGTGTCGGCGCCGTTCTGGATCTCAGCCTTCGCTTCGGAGAGGGTCTTGCCCTGCTCCATTGTCATCAGGGTCGCGACGTGCTCGACGCGGTCGCGCAGCAGGTTCGCCGCCTTCCGCATGATCTTCGAGCGCTCGTGCGCGGAGACCTTCTTCCAGACCTTGAAGCCCTTGTCGACCGACGCGAGCGCGCGGTCGAGGTCGGACTTGTCGGCCCACGCGAAGGTGCCGATGGTCTGGCCGGTGGCCGGGTTGACGACGGGGTGGGTGCGGCCGGCCGAGGCGGGGCCCCAGGAGCCGTCGATGAGGAGCTGGCTGTCTTGGTACATGTTGGGCTCTTGCGAATGAATGGTGAAGAAGGGACGACCCGGGATTTTGCGCCCGGCCGCTGACGACGACCGGGCCGGGCCCGCGACCGGCCCATATCGAAAGGTTATGCAACCCGGCTGCTTTGACGATTGTTGGTAGCGCCGTGCTCTTGGATACTGCGTTCTCGATCGGCCTGCCGGTCGAGGACAAACCAACCTGCGGAGTGCCTCCATGTCCAGACGAGCCACCGTTCTCCTCTCTGCCGTTCTCGCGATCGCGCTCGGCTTGGCGGGCGCGCAGACCGCCGCTGCCGCGACCTTGCGCCTCGGCGTCACCGCCGACGCGCTGTCGACCGACCCGATCGCATCGAGCGACAACCCGTCGATCTGGACCCAGCTGCTGCTGTTCGACCAGCTGGTCCGGCCGAGCCGCGACGGCACCCGCCTCGAGCCCGGCATCGCCGAGTCCTGGAAGGTCAGCGCCGACGGCAAGGAGTACGAGTTCAAGCTGCGCGCCAACGCGAAGTTCTCGAACGGCGACCCGGTGACCGCGCAGGACGTCGAGTTCTCGCTGCGCCGCGCGGCCGGCGAGAAGTCGCAGTGGGGCCGGTTCTTCCGCCCGATCACCGAGTACCGCGTCGTCGACGCGCGCACGATCGTGATGCGGCTCGACACGCCGTTCACGCCGATGCTGAACAACCTCGCGATGTTCAGCGCGTCGATCCTGCCGGCCAAGCTGGTCGAGAGCCAAGGCGCCGCATTCTTCGACAAGCCGGTCGGCTCGGGCCCGTTCGTGCTGACGCAGTGGGCGCGCGGCCAGAAGCAGACGATGGCGAAGAACCCGCACTACTGGGAAGCCGGCAAGCCCAAGCTCGACGGCGTGACGATCGAGATCCTGCCGGAGGACAACTCGCGCGTGCTGAAGCTGAAGGCAGGCGAGCTCGACGCGATCATCGGCATTCCGTTCAACCAGGTCGACGGCCTGAAGAGCGATCCGAACGTCGCGGTCGGCGTCGTCAACGCGTTCCGGACCGACCTGGTCCAGCTCAACACCACCAAGAAGCCGTTCGACGACGTGCGCGTGCGCCAGGCGCTGAACTACGCGGTCGACAAGGCGCCGCTGGTGCAGAACATCCTGCGCGGCAACGGCTCGATCGCGAACTCGCCGCTGCCCTTGATGGCCCACCACAACGCCGACCTGAAGCCGTATCCGTACGACCTCGACAAGGCGAAGGCGCTGCTCGCGGCGGCCGGCCTGCCGAACGGCTTCAAGACCAGCATGCTCGTCTCCGGCGGCGACGCGACGGCGCGCCAGGTCGCGGCGGTGCTGCAGGCCTCGCTGAAGCGGGTCGGCGTCGAGGTCGAGCTGCAGAACATCGAGTCGAGCTCGCAGTTCGGCACCACCAAGGCGGGCAACTTCGAGATGTCGCTGAGCCGCGCCTCGAGCGACACGATCGATCCCGACCAGCTGATCGGCTTCCTGGTCGTCAACCCGGAGCGCGCCAACGCCTATCACACGCAGTGGAAGGACGAGCGCATCAACGAGCTCTACGCGCTCGAGCGCCGCACGCTCGAAGGCGAGGAGCGCGGCAAGATGTTCAAGGAGATCGAGCAGCGGGCCCATGAGGGCGCGCCGTTCATCTTCCTGTACCGCCAGTCGCTGACCTTCGCGCACCGCAAGAACGTCAGCGGGTTCACGCTGATGCGGACTTCGAACTACGACCTACGCGACGCCGACATCCGCTAGCGCGAGCGCTCGGTCCGGGGCCGTGCGCCGTTGAAGATCGTCTGGTTCCTGCTGGGCCGGCTGCTGCAGCTGGTCCCGGTGTTGATCGGCATCACCGCGGTCGCGTTCCTGCTGCTGCGCGTGATGCCGGGCGACCCGGCCACCTTGATGCTCGGCGCGCGCGGCAACGCCGAGGACATCGCCGCGCTGACGCGCCAGCTCGGCCTCGACCGGCCGCTCTGGCAGCAGTACGTCGGGTTCCTCGGCGACATCGTGACCGGCAGCTTCGGCCTGTCAATCGCGTCGCGGCGCGCTGTCGGCCTCGAGATGGTCGAGCGCCTCTGGCCAACCCTGGCGCTGGTCGGCCTCAGCACCGTGATCGCGGTCGTGCTGACGGTGCCGCTCGCGCTGCTGTCGGCGGTGCGGCGCGGCGGCTGGGCCGACCAGGCGATCAAGCTGGTCTTCATCGCGGCGATGTCGATGCCGGCGTTCTGGCTCGGCCTGCTGCTCGTGCTGCTGCTGTCGATCGCGGTGCCGATCTTCCCAGTCTCGGGCTACGGCGATGGCCTCCTCGGCCACCTGCACCATCTGGCGCTGCCGGCGCTGGTGATCGGCCTCGGCACCGCGGCGCTGACGATCCGCGCGCTGCGCAGCTCGATCATCGGCGTGCTCGGCGCCGACTACATCGACACCGCGCGCGCAAAGGGGCTGCCCGAGCGCAGCGTGCTGTGGCGCCACGTGCTGCGCAATTCGCTGATGTCGACGATCTCGATCCTCGCGGTGCACACGAGCTGGGTCATCGGCGGCACCGTCGTCGTCGAGACGGTGTTCGGCATCCCGGGCCTCGGCCACCTGCTGGTCGCGTCGATCTCGGCGCGCGACTACCCGGTCGTGCAGGGCCTGACGGTGATGTTCGCGCTGCTCGTCGTCGCGATCAACCTGCTCGCCGACCTCGCCTACGTCGCCGTCGACCCGCGCCTGACGCTCGCCGGATGAGCGCGCCATCGAGCGAGCGGTGGCGGCGCCTGGCCGGCAATCGCAACCTGCAGGTCGGCCTCGCGATGCTGGCGGCGCTGCTCCTCGCCGGCGCGTTCGGTCCGCACCTGGTGCGCTGGGACCCGATCGAGATCGACTTCGCCGCCGCGCTGCAGCGACCGGGCGCGGCCCATCCGTTCGGAACCGACGAGCTCGGCCGCGACGTGCTCGCCCGAGTGCTGGCCGCGACCTTCGTCGACCTGCAGGTGGTCGCCGTCTGCGTCGTGCTGCCGTTCTTCATCGGCAGCCTGATCGGCCTCGCGTCGGGCTATTTCGGCGGCTGGTTCGATCGCGCGCTGATGCGCCTGGTCGACGTGCTGCTCGCGTTTCCGCACTACGTGCTCGTGATCGCGATCGTCGGTTCGCTCGGCCCCGGCATCGCCAACCTTTACCTGGCCTTCGCGCTCGTCGTCTGGATCTCGTTCGCGCGCATCGTGCGCGCCGAGGTCTTGGTCGCGCGGCGCGCTGAGTATGCGCAGGCGGCGCGCCTGCTCGGCTACGGCCATGCGCGCGTGATGCTGCGCCACATCCTGCCCAACGTGATCACGCCGTCGATCATCTTCATGATGTCGGACGTCGTGCTGACGATCCTCGCGGTCACCTCGCTCGGCTTCCTCGGCCTCGGCATCCAGCCGCCGACCCCCGAGTGGGGCCTGATGATCGCGGAGGGCCGCACGTTCCTGCAGGACGCCTGGTGGATCTCGGTCTTCCCGGGTCTCGCGATCGTCTACGTCGGCATCACCTTCACCGTGCTCGGCGAAGGCCTCGACGACTTCCTGCGGCCGAAGGGATGAGCGCCGTCGCCGCAGCGTCGCTGCTCGAGGTCGAGGACCTGCGGGTCCGTTTCGCGCTGCCGGGGCGCCACCTCGTCGCGGTCGACGGCGTCAGCTTCCGGATCGAGCCCGGCGAGGTGTTCGGCCTGGTCGGCGAATCAGGCTGCGGCAAGACGGTGACCTGCCGCTCGCTGATCCGGCTCTTCGGCGGCTCGCCGCCGAAGTCGATCGACGGCACCGTCCGCTTCGCCGGGCGCGACCTCGGCACGCTGGACGCGCGTGAGTGGAGCGCGCTTCGCGGCAGCGAGATCTCGATGATCTTTCAGGACCCGATGACCTCGCTGAACCCGACGATGCGGGTCGGCGCGCAGATCGCAGAGGGCCTGCAGCAGCACCGCGGCCTGGGCGCGCGCGAGGCCCGCGCCGCGGCGATCGACATGCTCGGCGCAGTCGGCGTGCCGGCCGCCGAGCGGCGCCATCACGAGTATCCGCACGCCTTCAGCGGCGGCATGCGCCAGCGCGTGCTGATCGCGATCGCGCTGGCCTGCCGGCCGAAGCTGCTGATCGCCGACGAGCCGACTACCGCACTCGACGTCACGGTGCAGGACCAGATCCTGAAGCTGATCCTGAAGCTGCGCGCCGACCTCGGCATGAGCGTGCTGCTCGTCACCCACGACATCGGCGTCGTCGCGCAGACCTGCGACCGCGTCGCGGTGATGTACGCCGGCAAGATCGTCGAGTCCGGCACGACGGCGCAGGTCGTGACGCGGCCGGCGCATCCGTACACGCGCGCGCTGCTCGCCGCGCTGCCGGCGCACACGCGACGCGGCGAGAAGCTGCGGCCGATCGACGGCGAGCCGCCCAACCTCGCGCAGCCGCCCGCGGGCTGCCGCTTCCATCCGCGCTGCGCGTTCGCGGTCGAGGCGTGTCGCGCGGTCGTGCCGCCACCGATCGAGGTCGAGGCCGGCCACCGCAGCGCGTGCCTGCGTGCGCTGGAGATCGGATGAGCACGACCGTGCCGACGCACGCCGGCGACGATGTCGCCGACCCCGGCGCGCCGCTGCTCAGCGCGCACGGCCTCGCCAAGCGTTTCAAGATCGCCGGCGGCGCCGGCACGCCGCTGCGGCGCGGCCCACGTCGCCACGTGCAGGCGCTGCGCGACGTCTCGATTGAGATCCACCCGGGCGAGACGCTCGGCATCGTCGGCGAGTCGGGCTGCGGCAAGAGCACGCTGGCGCGCTGTCTGAGCGGGCTCGACGCGGCCGACACCGGCACGATCCACTGGCAGGGCCGGCCGATGGCCGACGGCAGCACCGCGCTCGAGCGCGCGCGTCGCGTGCAGATGGTGTTCCAGGATCCGTACGCATCGCTGAACCCGCGCATAACGCTGGCCCAGGCGCTCGACGAGGTGCTGCTGGTCCATGCGCTGGCGTCGAGCCGCGCCGAGCGCACCGAGCGGGTCGACGAGCTGCTGCTGACGGTCGGCCTCGCGCCGCGCCTCAAGCACCAGCTGCCGCATGCGCTGAGCGGCGGCCAGCGCCAGCGCATCAGCATCGCGCGCGCGCTCGCGGTCGGCCCGCAGGTGCTGATCGCCGACGAGCCGGTGTCGGCGCTCGACGCATCGATCCAGGCCCAGATCATCAACTTGCTCGAGGAATTGCGCGAGCGCCTGAGGATCGCCTTCGTCTTCATTTCGCACGACCTCAACGTGGTGCGCCACATCAGCGACCGCATCGCAGTGATGTACTTCGGCCAGGTTGTCGAGAGCGCGGACACCGATGCGCTGTTCGCGCAGCCGGCCCATCCGTACACGCGCGCGCTGCTGGCCGCGATCCCGCAGACCGATCCGGCGCGCCGCTCGCTGGTGCCGGCCCTCGCCGGCGAGCTGCCTGACCCGACCGCACCGCCGCGCGGCTGCAGCTTCTCGACGCGCTGCCCGTGGGTCGTCGAGGCCTGCCGCGCGCAGGAGCCGGCGCTGCTCGAGCAGGCGCCGGGGCACGCGGTCCGCTGCTCGAACCCCGCCGCCCGCACCGCCGGCGGTCCCGACCCGTTCGCCGCTTCAACAGGAGAAAGCCGTGTCCCGACACGCTGAGTTCTATCGCCCCGATGCGTGCGCCGAGCGGATCGGCCAGGCGCTGGTCGCCGAAGCCGGCAAGCTCGCTTCGGCTGCCGGGCTGCAGGCCACCGATTTCGCGCTGACCTTGCTGCTGCATCCCGACGAGCCGCGCGACGATGGCGCGCAGCCGGCCGGCTTCTCGTACCGCGGCGACGCGATGTTCTATCCGTGCAGCGTCGTCAAGCTGTTCCTCGTCGTCGCCGCGCAGCGCGCGCTCGACGCCGGCCGCCTGACGGCGCACGAGGAGCTCGACCGCGCGATGTGCGACATGATCCGCTGGTCGAGCAACACCGGCACGAACTACGTCATCGACCTGCTCAGCGGGACGACCGGCGACACCCTGCTCGGCGAGGCCGAGATGCGCGCATGGGTCGAGGCGCGCAACGGCATCAACCGCCTCTACGCCGAGCTCTCGCCGGGCCTGTGTGCTGACATCAACCTTGCGCAGAAGCTGATGGACGACGACCGCTACGGGCGCGAGAAGGTGTTCGTGCAATGGGGCGGCGCCAACAACCACAACCGCCTGGGCAGCGACGCCGCCGCCTGGCTGCTGGCCGAGGTCATGTGCGGCCGCGCGCTGCCGCCGGCCGGCACCGAGCAGATCGCCGGCTTCCTGTATCGCCCGCTGACGCCCGAGTTCACGTCGGTCCAGGCCGCTCAGGTCAACGGCTACCTCGGTGGCGGTCTGCCGGCGGGCGCCGAGCTCTGGTCGAAGGCGGGCCGCACGTTGTGGACCGGCGACCCGCTGGCGAGCTATCGGCGCCACGACGCGGCTCACGTGAACCTGTCCGGCGGCCGGCGCTTCACGCTCGCCGTCTTCACGCAGGGGCAGGCGATCGCGGTCGACGACACGTTCCTGCCGCAGATCGGCCGGCGCGCCTGCGAGCTGGTGGCGGCCGCCTAGAAGCCCGCCGGCGATCCGCTAGGCTCGGGCCCATGCGCCTGCGCCACATCGAGGTCTTCCATGCGGTGATGCAGACCGGCTCGGTCAGCAAGGCCGCCGAGCTGCTCGGCATCTCGCAGCCGGCGGCCAGCAAGGTGCTGGGCCATGCCGAATCGGCGCTCGGCTTCCGCCTGTTTGAGCGCATCAAGGGCCGCCTGCGGCCGACCGCCGAGGCGGCAATCCTGTTCGTCGAGGCCGAGAAGATCCAGCAGGGCATGGGCCAGGTGCGCAGCCTCGCCGAGAACCTGCAGCGCCGGCCCGAGGGACGCCTGCACATCGGCTGCCTGCCGAGCCTCGCGCTGTCGATCACGCCACGCGCGGTGAAGGCTTTCCGCGAATTGCATCCGACCCTGACCTGCCAGCTCGAGACCGGCCACATCGACGGCCTGGTGCGGGCGCTGCGCGCGCGCCAGATCGACCTCGCTCTGACCTTCGCGCCGCGCGAGCACGCGGGCATCCGGATGCAGTTGCTCGGCGAGGTCGAGCTCCTCTACCTCGGGCCCAGTCCGGGGCCGGGCAACTTCGATCTGGCGACGCTCGACCCGGCCGAGCTGGTTCGCATCGCCGACAGCGACATCGTCGGTCGCACCGTCAGCGAGGCGCTGGGTGCCGTCGGCGTCACCGGCGCGTCGACGATCAGCTCCGAGACCTACTTCGCGGCGTGCGCGCTCGCGGCCGAAGTCGGCGGTGTGGCGATCGTCGACGAGCTGACGGCGGCCGCGATGGCGCGCCCCGGCCAGCACCTGCGCCGCATCCGGCCGCGCATGACGGTCGGCGTCGGCGTGCTGACCCACGACAACGAAGTGATCCGCGGCTACTACGCCGCCTTCGTGAAGATCCTGAAGGACGTCTTCGAGCGCAGCGTCGCCTCGCACCGCGGGCAGCCGGCAAGAGGCTGAGCGCCGCGCGGCGCACATCGGCGTGGCGGCCGCGGATCCCGTCCGTTCCCGGATCTCAGGGCTTGAGGTCCATCTCCATGTGAACGAAATCGCCCCGATAGGTTACCTCGGCGAGGTAGATGACACGGCGCTCGGGGTCGGTGAAGACGCGCCGCACCTCGGCGACCGGCGCATTGACCTGGGTCTCGAGGTGGCGCGCGACCTCGAGGTCGGCGGTCGAGATCGTCAGCAGTTGGCGCGCCGACGCGATCGTCACCGACGGCATCTTCAGCAGCAGCGGGATCACGGTCTGCGTGCGGAACTTGACCGGGTGCCGCGCGAACACCTTGGCATCGAGGTAGATGTCGATCACGCAGTACGGCCGCTCCTGGTGCTTGTGGATCCGCCGCATGTAGACGTAGCGCTCGGCCGCGACGCCGTCGCCGGCGGCGAGGCGCGGGCTGCGCGTCGACGACTCGTCGATGTTCAGGATCGTCGGCTGGGTGTCGCGGTACACCTCGGCGAGGTTCCTCACCGTGGTCTCGACGCGGAGCCACCGGTCGGGCGTCGGCGCCGCGGTCACAAAGGTGCCGCGGCCACGCTGCGGCGAGACCAGGCGGTCGCGGGTCAGGCGGTCGATTGCCTGTCGCACCGTGACGCGGGCGACGCCGAATTCCTGCACCAGCTGCTCGAGCGACGGCAGCTTCTCGCCCTCCTTCCAGAGCCCCTTCTGGATGCGCTGGCGGAACAGGTCGGCGAGCTGCGCATAGAGCGGCACCGTCGCGTTGTCGAGGATCGCCGGCGGGCGCGCCTCGTCGGCGACCGCGCGCCGCACGCGTGTCGCCGCGGCGGCGTCGCGCCTCATGCGGCGAGCCGCGGCTGCTGCGCGCCGAGCACGAGCGCCGCGCCCTTCTCGCCGATCATCACGGCCGCGGCGTTGGTGTTCGCCGAGGTCATCGTCGGCATCACCGAGGCGTCGATCACGCGCAGGCCGTCGACGCCGCGCACGCGCAGCTCCGGGTCGACGACCGCGTCGTCGTCGGCGCCCATCCGGCAGGTGCCGACCGGGTGGAACACGGTGCCGCCCTTGGCCCGCGCGAAGCGGCCGAGCGCGTCGTCGCTGCCGATGCCATGGCCAGGCAGGTATTCCTCGTCGGTGACGAGGCCGCGGAACGACGGCTGGCGGTAGATCTCGCGCAGGATCTTCAGCCCGGCGACCAGCACCTTGATGTCGTGCGGATGGGTCAGGTAGTTCGCGACGATGCGCGGCGGCGCCATCGGATCGGCCGAGCGGATGCACACGTGCCCGCGCGAAAGCGGCCGGCATTGCGCCGCCGAGGCCGAGAAGCCCGAGAAGCGGTGCAGCGCATCGCCCGGCTTGTCGACCGAGAGCGGCATCACGTTGAACAGCACGTCGGCGCGCCCGCCCTTCGCATGCTCGGTGCAGACCATGCCGCCGACCTGTCCGGCGCCGACGGTCAGCGGTCCGCGCGAGCGCAGCAGCCACTCGGTGCCCATGCGCGCGAGGCCGGCCGGGCTGCGCACCGTGTCGTTCAGCGAGACGCGGTCCTTCAGCTTGACGATGACGCGCGCCTGGTAGTGGTCCTGCAGGTTGGCGCCGACCTCGGGCGCGTCGACGGTGACGGTGATGCCGTGCTCGCGAAGCAGCGATGCCGGGCCGATGCCCGAGAGCTGGAGGAGCTGCGGCGATTGCAGCGCGCCGGCCGCGAGGATCGTCTCGCACTCGGACGTCGCGCGTTGCAGCGCGCCGCCTTGGCACCACTCGACGCCGACCGCGCGGCCGCGCTCGATCAGCACGCGCGTGACGTGCACACCGGTCAGCACGGTCAGGTTCTGGCGCCGGCGCACCGGCGCGAGGAACGCGCTCGCCGCGTCGCAGCGCCATCGGCCGCGCAGGTTCAACTGGTAGGCGCCGAGGCCGTCGGACTCGGCACCGTTGAAATCGGGGTTCAGCGGGTAACCGGCTTCAGCGCCGGCCGCGACCCAGGCTGCGCAGTGCGAGTGGTCGTTGCGCAGGTCCGAGACGCAGAGCTCGCCCTCGGCGCCGTGGTATTCGCTCGCGCCGCCGTCATAGCGCTCCGAGCGCTTGAAGATCGGCAGCACGTCGCGGTAGCTCCAGCCGTGCGCGCCGAGCGCGGCCCAGTCGTCGAAGTCGGCGTGCTGGCCGCGGATGTAGATCAGGCCGTTGATCGCGCTCGAGCCGCCGAGCACCTTGCCGCGCGGCCAGACGATCGCGCGGTGGTCGGTCTCGGCCTGCGGCTCGAGCGGAAACTGCCACGAGAAGCGCGGGTCGTAGATCGTGCGGAAGTAGCCGACCGGCAGGCGCAGCCAGAAGTGGCCGCCTTCGCCGCCGGCCTCGAGCAAGAGGACCCGGTGCTCCGGGTTCGCGCTCAGCCGGTTCGCGAGCACGCAGCCGGCCGAGCCGGCGCCGACGACGACGTAGTCGTACGCCGGCTGCGCCATCGTCACGCCTTGACGGCCTGCAGGTAGAGCTGCGGGTCGAAGTACTTGTCGGCCGGCACCGGGCTCGCGATGTTGCCGGCCTGCACGAAGAAATCGGTGACGCCCTGCAGCCACTTGGTGACGGTGCCGTCGGCGTACTTCGTGCGCCATTCGGCCGACGTGTAGTACTTCGAGAACTTCATCGAGTCCTTGAACTCGGCGAGCGCGACTTCCTTGTACTGGGTCTTCTGCAGCTGCTCGGCCGAGGCGTCGAAGTTGGCGACCATCTGGTCGTTGACCTCGACCCAGCCGGCGATCAATGACGACAGCGCCGGCTTGTTGGCCTCGAAGAAATCGTTGCGCGCGGCCCAGCCGCCCATGATCGCGGCCTGCGGGAAGTAGGCCGACGCGTCGACGATCTTGCGGGCGTTCGGCACCTTCTGCTTCACGGTGACGTCGAACGGCACCCAGAGCGCGACGGCGGGCACCGCGCCCGACACGAACGAGGTCACCGCCTCGGCCATGCGCTGGTTGACGAGCTGCACATCCTTGGTCGGGTCGAGGTTGGCCGAGCGCAGCGCGCGGTCGAGGAAGACGTGCGCGGTGGTGCCGGTGGTCGTCGAGATCTGCTTGCCCTTCAGGTCGGCGAGCGTCTTGATCGAGTCGTCGCGCACCCAGAGCTGGGCGGTCGCGTACTCGATGTTGTTGACGAGGAAGACCTTGCCCTGGCCGCGTGCCGGGAAGTTGGAGACGACCGCGCCGGTCGACAGCACGTCGAGGCTGCCGCCGATCATGGCCTGGAACAGCTCGAGGCCGGTCGTGAACTGGACCAGCTCGAGGTCGAGGCCGCGCTTGGTCCACGCGCCCGATTGCTGGCCGAGCCAGATCTGGCCGTCGACGGCCGGCGTGTGCAGGTAGCCGACGCGCAGCTTGGTGCGCGCCTGTGCGAACAGCGGCGTCGCGACGCCGGTGACGGCGGCCGCGGCGGCGGCCTGGACGAGGGTTCTGCGGCTGAGGGTCATGGGGTTCTCCTGCGTTGAAGGGATGCTGGGGGTCGGGGCTGGGGCGGCCGGTTCAATCGGTGGCCGGCACGCGCTGCCGGGCCTGAGCCGCGTACTCTTCCATCACGAGTTCGCGGATCTCGGTGCGCAGCGCGACGAAGCGCGGCTCTTCCTGGGTGTGCGGGGTGCGCGGATAGCCGAACGGCACCTCGATGATCTTGCGCACGCGCGCCGGTCGCGCGGTCACGACGACGATCCGCGACGACAGGTAGATCGCCTCGTCGACCGAGTGCGTGATCAGCAGCACCGTCTTGCCTTCGCTCTCGAGCACGTGCAGCAGCAGGTCCTGCATCGCGCTGCGCGTCTGCGCGTCGAGCGCGCCGAACGGCTCGTCCATCAGCAGGAACTGCGGTTTGACGGCGTAGGCGCGCGCGATGGCCAGGCGCTGCCGCATGCCGCCCGACAGGTGCTTCGGAAAGTGGTCGGCGAAGTCGGTCAGGCCCATCAGGCCCATGTAGCGGTTCGCGATCGCGGTGCGCTCGGCCGCCGGCTTGCGGTTGGCTTCGAGCTTGAGCCCGAACTCGATGTTCTGGCGCACCGTGAGCCACGGGAAGACGCCGTATTCCTGGAAGATCACGCCGCGATCCGGGCCGGGCGCGGCGACCGGCCGGCCGTCGAGCAGCACACGCCCGGTCGTCGGCTTGACGAAGCCGCCGACGATGTTCATCAAGGTCGTCTTGCCGCAGCCGGACGGCCCGATGATCGAGACGAACTCGCCGTTCGAAACCTCGAACGAGACGTCGTCGATCACGCGCATCGGCCCGGCTGCGGTTTCGAACTCGACCGAGACCTTGTCGAAGTGGATGCGGATCGGCTCGGCCCACTTCGGGTTGAGGTACGGCTCTTCTGGCAGCGGAACCCTGTTCATGCGAGCCGGTCCTGCCAGGCCACGAGGCGGCGCGTCGCGGCGCGCAGCGCGAGGTCCATCGTCAACGCGATCAAGCCGATGCAGATGATGCCGACGTAGATGATGTCGAGCTGGAAGAACGACGATGCGTTCTGGATCAGCGCGCCGAGCCCCTGCTGCGCCGCGATCAGCTCGGATGCGACCAGGGTGGCCCAGGCGACGCCGAGGGCGACGCGCACCGCAGTCAGGATGTGCGGGATCGTCAGCGGCACGATCACCTTGCCGAAGATCTCGAGATCGTTCGCGCCGAGCGTGCGCGCGACGCGCACATAGATCGGGCTGATCTGCGCGATGCCTTCGTACATCACGATGACGCCGGCGAAGAACGACGCGTAGAACAGGATCACCGTCTTCGCGACCTCGCCGATTCCGAAGTAGACAATGACGAGCGGGATCAGCGCGATCGGCGGCAGCGCGCGAAAGAAGTTGATGACCGGATCGATGAAGGTGCGCAGGCCCTTGTACCAGCCGAGGCAGAAGCCGACCGGCACCGAGACCGTGACGCCGAGCGCGACACCGACGAAGACGCGCTGGGTCGACATCCAGATGTCGAGCGCGAGGCGCTGGCGCATCAGCTCGACGAACTTCGCGGCGACGTCGTGCGGCGCCGGCACCAGCGCCGGGTTGACGAAGCCGCTCGCGCGCACGCCGTACCAGAACGCGACGATCAGCACCCAGGGCGCGAGCACGAGCAGCACGCGAGCCGGCAGCGAATCGCGGGCCATCACGAAGCGGTGGCGGCGCGGAGCTTGCGCCGGCAGAAGGTCAAACGTACCATAGACCATACGTTTATACCTGCCGTCGTGTCCACCGTCCATCCGTTGCCACCCTTGCCCGAGATTTCGGTGCGGATTGCGCGCCTCGACGCGATCGTGTTGCGCTGCCCGATCGAGACGCCGGTCCGCACCTCGTTCGGCACGATGCGCGATCGGCCGGCCGTCTTCGTGCGCGTCGAGGAGGACGACGGCGCGGTCGGCTGGGGCGAGACCTGGTGCAACTTCCCGTCGTGCGGTGCCGAGCACCGCGCGCAGTTGCTCGAGACCGTGATCGCGCCGCTCGTGGTGGGACGGCGCTTCGCGTCGCCGTCGGCCGCCTTCGATGCGATGTCACAGGCCACCGCGGTGCTCGCGATCCAGTCGGGCGAGCACGGGCCGTTGGCGCAGGCGATCGCCGGTCTCGACCTCGCGCTCTGGGACCTGTGTGCGCGCCGCCGCGATGAGCCGCTCTGGCGCCTGCTCGGCGGCCGCAGCGACCGCGTCGAGGTGTATGCCAGCGGCATCAATCCGGACCGCCCGGAAGACGTCGTCGCCGCCCGGCGCGCAGCCGGCTATCGCGCGTTCAAGCTGAAGGTCGGCTTCGACGACACGCGCGATCTCGCGAACGTCGCCGCGCTGCGTGCGCTGCTCGGTGCTGAGGCGGCGCTGATGGTCGATGCGAACCAGGGCTGGTCGCTCGAGCAGGCGAAGCGCCAGGCGCGCGCATTTGAGCCGCACCGGCTCGGCTGGATCGAGGAGCCATTGCGCGCCGACCGGCCGGGCGCAGAGTGGGCGGCGCTCGCCGCCTCGATATCGACACCGATTGCCGCCGGCGAGAACCTGCTCGGCTTCGCTGCGTTCGACGACGCGGTCCGTGCCTGCCGCTATGCCGTGATCCAGCCCGACATCGCGAAGTGGGGCGGCATCTCCGGCTGCTGGCCGGTCATCGAGCGCGTGCGCGCAGCCGGGCTGCGCTACTGCCCGCACTATCTCGGCGCGGGCATCGGCCTCGCCGCCTCGGCGCATCTGCTCGCCGCCGTCGGCGGCGACGGGCTGCTCGAGGTCGATGCCAATCCGAATCCGCTGCGCAGTGCGCTCTGCCCGCATCTCGAAGCGGTCGACGACGGCTTCGCGGCGCTCGGCAGCGCGCCGGGCATCGGCATCGAAGTCGACCCGGCGCGGTTGCGCGCGCTCTGCGCCTGATCTAACCGCGGTAGTCCGGCCGCTGCGCCGGGCCAGCGTCTACGGATTGGCGTGCGCCTGCAGCCAATCGAGCTTGGCCGCATAGAGGTCGTGCTGGCCCCGCGTCGTGCTGTTCGACATCGCGATCTTCAGGTGCTTGCGGGCCGCGTCGACATCGCCGAGTCGCCAATCGGCGACGCCGAGCCAGAAGTGGAACTCGTGGTAATAGTCGGCGCGCGCCACCTCGCGCGCAAAGTAGTCGCGCGCGCTCAGGTAGTCGTTGCGCTGCATCGCCGCCATGCCGAGATTGAAGAAGTGGAACGGCGGTGTCGCCTCGATCTTCGCGAGGCGCGCGCGCAGCTGCGCGGCGTCGCCGTTGCGGCCCTGGCGCTCGCGCGCCTCGGCCATGTTGGCGAGCGCGCGCGTGTTGGACGGCTCGGCGGTCAGCACGCGATCGAACGCGCGTGTCGCCAGCTCGACGTCGCCATGGCGTAGGTAGACCACGCCGAGCGTGTTCAACGCGCTCATGAACGACGGGTCGCGGCGCAACGCCTCTCGCGTCCACGCGTAGGCGTCGTCGAGGCGGCCGCCGACGAGGGCCTCGGCAGCGCGGTTGTTCGCGTACATCGCGACGACGGTCTCTTCCTCGATGACGCGCGTGCGCATGCCGCGCGTCTCTTCCGGCGGCAAGAAGTCGATCGTCGTCGACTTCAGGTCGCGGTTGATGCCGCCGCTGATGTTGCGATGGCCGAGGGTCAGGTTGACATGGCCGCTTGCGAACAGCAGCGAGCCGGTGCGGCTCCAGGTCTCGTCGAGGACCGCGCTCTGGTAGTAGACCGGCAGGCGCAGCTCCTTCGCGAGCGCGGCCGTCATGATGACCAGAGACAGGCAGTTGCCCGAGCGCGCCGCAAACGTCTCGGCCGCGGTCTTCGTCATCCGCGAGTCGTACTCAAGCCTCAGCTGCGTCTTCTGGTAGAGCGCCTGGATCAGGCCGTTCTTCGTGCCCTCGGTGCGCAGCTGGTGGGCGATGTCGGCCTGCAGGTAGCGCCGCATCGCGTCGCTGACCTCGAACACGCGATCGGTCGAAACCGGTTCGGTCGGCTTCCCGAAGCGCGCGTCGGCAAAGAGCGGCGCCTCCGGCCGCTCGACGAACGGCGGCGGCGCGCTCGCGCAAGCGACGAGGACGAAGGCGACGGTGGCAGCGCTGAGGACCTGCAGGCTCACGCGTCGGCGCGTTGCACTCATGGCGGCTGTCTCCTCGTCGGTGGCGCGGATCGCACCGGTCGACCTGCGCTTGTCATCGCCGATCCGGTCGGATGGCGGATCGGACGATTTTCGCTGTTTCCGGCGGTGCCGGGTCAGTCGCCCTGCCGGTCGAAGGTCGCGCGGTCGGGCCAGGCCTGCGCGCCGATCAGCGGCACGAAGCGCACCGCGCACAGCGGCTCCTCGTCGAAGCGGTCCGCATCGCGCCGCGTGATGCGGACGAGGCGCTGCGAGTGGCGATCGCCGCCGATCGGCAAGACAAGGCGGCCGCCGTCGGCAAGTTGCGCCTTCAGCGCTTCGGGCACGGCGGGCGCGCCGGCCGAGACGACGATCGCGTCGAACGGTGCCGCCTCAAGCCAGCCGGTGCTGCCGTCGCCGCAGCGCAGTTCGATCCGGTCGGCGAGGCCGAGCGCGAGGAAGCGTTCGCGCGCCGCTTCGCACAAAGAGTCGACCCGTTCGATCGCATGAACCTGCGCGGCGATCCGGCTCGCCAGCGCGGTCGCGTAGCCGGAGCCCGAACCGACTTCCAGAACCCGGTCGCCAGGTCGGATCTGCGCCGCCTCGAGCATCAGCGCGACGATGTACGGCTGCGAGATGGTCTGACCGGCGCCGATCGGCAGCGGCGAATCCTCGTACGCCTCGCTGCGCAGGTAGGCCGGCACGAAGGCTTCGCGCGGCACCTCGCGCAGTGCGGCGATCACGACCGGGTCATGGATGCCTCGGCCGACGATCTGCTCGTCGACCATGCGGTTGCGCAGATCCGCGATTTCCTCGTCGAGCATCGTACGCCTCGTCGGTCCCAGCCCGGTCGTCGCAGCGCGGTCTGTTGCGCCTGAGGACGAATGGACCGCTCCCTGCAACGGTAGGCCAGGATTCGACGGGATGCCAGTGCTTGTCGCCGACCGAGCAACGAGTTGGCGGCCCGGGCCGCGACGCTGGAAGCTATCCCGCGCGTTGCTCGTGGACCGCGCCGGCCGCCGCCCCGCGGCCGTTCGGCAGCTGCGACTCGCCGCTGCGCTGCAGTTGCTCGCCGCGCCGCAGCCCGCCGCCGGCCGGGCGCCGCTGGGCTGCCGCGGCCAGCACGCGCTGGCCGGTGGCCTGGGCCAGCCGAAGCTCGCGCAGGAACGGGTCGATGGGTTCGAGCGTGATCATGTCGTCACAGCGGTTTCGCTGTCGGCCATCTGCCCGGATTCGCTCATCAGCTGCTGCTTGCGCTCGGTCAGCTGTTCGGCGAGGCCGACCAGGTCAACCTTCGCACGGCGCGCCTTCGGGAACATCTCGCCTTCTTCCTCTTCGACGTGGTGGTTGATGTACTCGCCGAGCACGGTCACCTTCGCGTCGTACAGGTCGTCGTCGGGGCTCATCGACTGGATTTGGCCAATCAGATCCTTCGCCGAAGCGTGTTCGACCTCGGCTTCGTCGAGCAGGTCCTCGTCGACGTCGGCTTCACGAACGGCGGGATAGAAGATCTCTTCCTCGATCGTCGCGTGGACCGTCAGCATCTGGCAGATCTGTTCGGCGAGCTCCTGCCGCTCGCTGCCGTCGGCCTCGGCCTTCGTCAGCTTGTCGTAGCGCTTGAAGAGCGCCTTCACGTCCTTGTGATCCTTCGCGAGCAGCGTCGTCGCGTCGGCGCGTGTGCGAGGCGCCTTCTTGGCCGGGGCCGTCGTCTTGCGGGGCGCAGACTTCTTCGCCAGCGCCTTCTTGGCCGGCGGCTTCTTCGTGGTTGCCATGGAAATCTTCTCCGTCGGGGTTGTGGATGGGGGCGATGCGATGTGGCAAGCGTAGAGCCCGCTTCGCACAAACGTTCGTCGCCATTGCAAAAGAGGAAAGCGCCTACACCAGCGCTGCAGGTTTTCCGGCGCGTGCCGCTCAAAGCGAAATGCGATCGGTCTCGCCTTCGTACCGGCACGACGCTTGCCGGTATGTCCGATTGCGCGCAGACGCAATCGACGGAACCACCCAATCAGGACATCCATGGCCACCCGCAAACGCAAAGCTCCCGTTCCTTCTTCTTCCCGATCCACCGGCGCCGGCGGCTCCTCGAGCGTGCTCGAGAGCGTCGGCTCGATTCTCTCGACCGTGTCGGCGCCGTCGACCGCGGCGCTCGACGCCAGCGGCGTCCCCGCACTCGACACCGAACCGCAGCAGCGCCTCGCGACGCAGAAGATCGGCGCGCAGGCGATGTCGAGCGCGCTGATGAGCAACCCGCTGAAGCCGCACGAGTTCGGCCTGCAGGCCGGCACCGAGCCGCAGGCCGGCGAGCCGGTCGAGCCGCCGAACCCGATCGACACCGCGAGCACGGTCACCGAGGACACGCCTTCCGAGAAGCTCGGCGACGGCGTCGTGCAGGCCGGCTACAACCCGGGCAACGAGTCGCTCGACCGGGTCCGCGTCGATTCCGGCGGGCAGACGCTGACGACCAACCAGGGCGTGCCGATCGCCGACAACCAGAACTCGCTGAAGGCGGGGCTGCGTGGGCCGACCGTGCTCGAAGACTTCATCCTGCGCGAGAAGATCACCCACTTCGATCACGAGCGCATCCCTGAGCGTGTGGTTCATGCGCGTGGCTCGGCCGCGCACGGCTACTTCGAGTGCTACGAGGCGCTGACTGATCTGACGCGGGCGGCGCCGTTCGCCGAGGCAGGCAAGCGGACGCCGGTCTTCGTGCGCTTCTCGACGGTGCTCGGCGAGCGCGGTGCCGCCGACCTGACGCGCGACGTGCGCGGCTTCGCGGTCAAGTTCTACACCGACGAAGGCAACTGGGACCTCGTCGGCAACAACATCCCGGTCTTCTTCATCCAGGACGCGATGAAGTTCCCGGACCTCGTCCATGCCGCCAAGCCCGAGCCGCATCACCAGATGCCGCAGGGCGCGTCGGCGCACGACACGTTCTGGGACTTCGCCGGCCTGATGCCCGAGATTTCGCACATGCTGATGTGGGCGATGTCGGACCGCGCGATCCCGCGCAGCTACCGGACTATGCAGGGCTTCGGCGTGCACACCTTCCGGCTCATCAACGAGGCGGGTGACTCGGTCTTCGTCAAATTCCACTGGAACCCGGTCGCCGGCACCCACTCGGTGGTCTGGGACGAGGCAGTCAAGATCAACGGCGCTGATTCCGACTTTCACCGGCGCGACCTGTGGGAGGCGATCGAGGCCGGAGCCTATCCCGAATACGAGCTAGCGCTGCAGATCTTCACTGAGGAGCAGGCCGACGGCTTCAGCTTCGACGTGCTCGACGCAACCAAGATCGTCCCCGAGGAGCTGGTGCCGCTGCGGACGGTCGGCAAGATGGTGCTGAACCGCAATCCCGACAACTTCTTCGCGGAAACTGAACAGGTCGCGTTCTGCACGCAGCACGTTGTGCCGGGCATCGACTTCAGCAACGACCCGTTGCTGCAGGGCCGCAATTTCTCGTATCTCGATACGCAGATCAGCCGTCTCGGCGGGCCCAACTTCCACGAGCTCCCGATCAACGCGTCGCTCGCGCAGGTGCACAACAACCAACGGGACGGCATGCACCGCCAGGCGATTCCGCGCGGCCGCGTCAACTACGAGCCGAACTCGCTGGCCGGCGGTTGCCCGTTCCAGGCCGGCATGATGGGATTCAAGTCGTTCCCGGCACCGGTCGCCGAGCACAAGGTGCGGGCCAAGCCGGAAAAGTTTGCCGACCACTTCACCCAGGCGCGGCTGTTCTTCGAGAGCCAGAGCGAAGTCGAGCAGAAGCACATCATCGGCGCCTTCCGCTTCGAGTTGAGCCGGGTGCAGACCCACGCGATCCGCGAGCGCATCGTCTCGATGATGGTCAACGTCTCCCCGAAATTGGCAGAAGGCATCGCGAGCGGGCTCGGAATTCCGGTCCCGCCGGCCCAGCCGCGCGTGCTCGAGAGCCCGGCCAAGCCGGAGGTCACGCTGTCGCCGGCGCTGTCGCTGTTTGCGCGGCCAGGCAACGGCAGCGTGGCCGGTCGGCGGGTCGCGTTGTTCGTGTGCGACGGCGTCGAAGCCGAGTCGTTGCGTGCGACCCACGCCGCGCTTGCGAAGGCCGGCGCGGCACCGCGCTTTGTCGGCGCACGCCTCGGCCGCGTGACGCCGGCGGACGGCGACCCGATCGACGTCGAGGTCTCGCTGGAGGCGATGCCGTCGGTGCTGTGGGACGGAATGGTGCTGCCGGCGGGGGGTGCCGCGCAGGCGACGCTCGCCGCGCTCGGTCAGGCCAAAGAGTTCCTGAAGGACCAGTACCGCCACTGCAAGCCGATCCTGGTGCTCGGTGGCTCGACGACCTTGCTCGACGCCGCGTCGATCCCGCAGACGTTGCCGGACGGTAGCGCCGACCCGGGCTTGGTGCTGGAAAGGGCGACCGGCGGGGCGAACGCGGGTACCGATGGCGGCTCGCCGGCCGTCGCCTTCATGTCGGCGCTGGCCAGGCATCGCGTGTTTGCACGTGAGACGGACCCGCCTGCCGTGTAGTCCGATCGCGCCGACCGCTGACGACAGCCTCGCACGAATTCTTACAAGGAACGGAAAGCGCGGTCGGCATCATTTGTTTGCGAAGTGAAGCGCTCGTCCTGATCGCCCAACCGCGCAATTCACAACCAAGAGGGAAACATCATGAACTTCATCATTTGGCTCGTCGTGGGTGGGTTGATCGGCTGGGTCGCCAGCATGATCATGAAGACAGACGCTCAGCAAGGCGTCATCCTGAACGTGGTCGTCGGTATCGTCGGATCGATGCTGGGCGGCTGGTTCATCGCTCCGCTGCTCGGCTCCGGCACTGTGAACTCCAATGACTTCAGCGTCATGGGTCTGCTGGCCTCGCTGATCGGTGCGGTGATCCTGCTCGCGATCGTCAACCTGTTCCGCCGCGGCAGCGTTCGCTGACCCGCGCAAACCCGGTACCGCTTTGGCGGCGCCGGGCGATCAGAGACGAAGCCCGGGTTGAGCGCCGGGCGAGAAGGCCGAGCGGTCATGCCGCTCGGCTTTTCGTTTTCGGGAGGCTTCGATGCGTCCATGCCGAATTCAGCGCAGCGGAATCGGCGTCGCCCGATCGACCGGGACCGCGGTCACGCTGTTCTGCGGCGAGCCTTCGATGACGCGGTCGGAGTAGGTCAGGTAGATCAGCGTGTTGCGCGCCTTGTCGACCATCCGCACCACGCGCAGCTTCTTGAAGAGCAGCGAGATGCGCTCGTTCATCACCTCGTCCTGCTGCGGCAGCGGCTTGCTGAACGCGATGGGACCGGTCTGCCGGCAAGCGATCGACGCCTCGGCCTTGTCTTCGGCGAGGCCGATCGCGCCCTTGATGCCGCCGGTCTTCGCCCGCGAGACATAGCAGGTGACGCCACGCACCATCGGGTCGTCGTAGGCATCGACGACGATCTTGTGGTCGGGTCCGATCAGCTTGAAGACGGTGTCGACCTCGCCGACCTGCTCGGCGCCGGCGCCGAGCGGCAGCGAAGCGAGCAGGGCCAGCGGCAGGGTGCGCAGAAGCAACGAATCCATCGGACGTCCTCGGGTGGGATGTGAAAGTTCGGCGCATCTTAGGACCGGCCTGACGAACGCCTGGGCCTCTGTCGGCCGGTTCCATGGGCACGCTGCGTGCTGAAAAGGGATGCAGGCGAACGCGAGCGGACGACTCGATCCGACCTCCGTTCGATTCCTCCATGACAGCCGCGTATCCCCGCGGCTGCCCGACCCTTCGAAAGGATGACCATGCCCATCACCACCGACCAGACCATCGACGAACTGAACAAGCTGATCGAGACCTGCAAGGACGGCGAATACGGCTTCAAGTCGTGCGCCGAGCACGCCAAGTCGGCCGACCTGAAGACGATCTTCATGCGCCGCGCCGAAGACTGCGCGAAAGGCGCCCGCGAGCTGCAGTCGCTGGTATCGCGCCTCGGCGGCAAGCCCGAGACCGACAGCAGCGCGTCCGGGACGATGCACCGCGGCTGGGTCGCGGTCGTCGGCACGTTGAGCGGTTACAGCGACGAGCAGATGCTGGACGAGTGCGAGCGCGGCGAAGACGTCGCGATGGACCGCTACCGCGCCGCGCTGAAGGAGCCGCTGCCGGCCGACGTGATGAGCGTGGTGCAGACGCAGTACGAAGGCGTCAAGCGCAACCACGATCAGATCCGGACGCTGCGCAACCAGGTGCGTGCCGCCACCTGATGACGCGTCGCCCCGTTGCTCAATGAACAAGCCGGCGTCAGCCGGCTTGTTTGCTTTTGGGCCGCCGGATCGCAGATGCGTCATCGCGCTTGACCAGACGCCGCAGATCGAAGCCTTATGCTTCGCATCCGGCGTGCGGACGCCGTCGCGACGACCGGAGAGAACGATGAACAAGATGAAGCATCTGAGCGTGGTCGATGGCGCCTTTCTGCACCTGGAAAGCGCCGAGATGCCGATGCACGTCGGCAGCCTGCACCTGTTCGAGCCGCCGGCCAACTACCGCGGCAACTGGTACGAGTCGGTCAAGGACCACATCGCGAAGCGCATGCACCTCGCGCCGGTCTTCACGCGCAAGCTCGCGCTGATGCCGTTCGACCTCGCGAATCCGGTCTGGATTCACGACGACGACATCGACATCGACTACCACATCCGCTATCTGGTGCTGCCGAAGCCGGGCTCGTTCGCCCAGCTCGAGGCGCTCGCCGCGCGGCTCCATTCGAGCCTGCTCGACCGCAGCCGGCCGCTCTGGGAGTTCTACGTGATCGAGGGTCTCGCCGATAGCCGGATCGGCTTCTACGCGAAGGTCCACCACGCCGCGGTTGACGGCCAGGCCGGCGTTGCGATGGGCCGCAGCATCTACGACCTGACCGCCGAGCCGCGGCCGGTCAAGCCGTCGCGCCAGTCGCAAAGCCATCGCTACCAGCTCGGCGTCGCCGAGCTGCTCGGGGCCGCGCTGCAAAACCAGATCCAGCAGGTGGTCGAGACCGCGAAGCTGCTGCCGTCGATCGCGACCACGTTGTGGGGCGCTGCGAAGGAGGCGCTGGAGACGCGGCGCACCGAAGGCACCGATGCCAAGGCGGCACGCAAGGCGGCCGGCGGCTCAGGGTTCAAGCTGGCGCCGCCGACGCCGTTCAACACCTCGATCACCAACCAGCGCGCGTTCGCCGGCGTCTCGCTTCCGCTCGGCGAGGTCAAGCGGATCGGCAAGACGTTCGGCGCCTCGATCAACGACACCGTGCTGTGGCTCTGCAGCACCGCCTTGCGGAGCTACCTGAAGGAAGGCAACGAGCTGCCTGAGAGCTCGCTGGTTGCCGGCGTGCCGATCTCGCTGCGCCAGGAAGGCGACACCAGCATGAACAACCAGGTCACCGGCACGCTGATCGACCTCGGCACGCAGATCGCCGATCCGAGGCAGCGCCTGCAGTCGATCATGACCGCGACCGCCGCTATGAAGCGCCAGGTCGGCACCTTCGGCGGCATCATGCCGACCGACTTTCCGTCGCTCGGCGCACCCTGGCTGATGAGCGGCATGGCGTCGCTGTATGGCCGCTCGCGCATTGCCGACTGGCTGCGCATCGCCAACGTGACGATCTCGAACGTGCCGGGCTCGAAGGTGCCGGTCTACCTGGCCGGCGCGAAGATGATCGACTACTACCCGGTGTCGATCGTGGTCCACGGCGTCGCCCTCAACATCACGGTGCAGAGCCACGTCGACCAGCTCTGCTTCGGCCTGATTGCTTGCCGGCGCGCAGTGCCTGACGTGCGCGAGCTGGCGACGCACATGGAACGCGCTCTCGATGCGCTTCGCAAGCTGCCGCAGCCGGCGGCAATCGAGTCGGCCGCGGCGCCGGTGTCCGTCGAGGCGACCGTGGCCGCGCCGATCGCAAAGTCGGTTGCTGGGAAGAAGGCCAACGTCAAGTCAGCCGCGCGGCCGATCGCGAAGGCCGTACGGCCCGAACGCGCTGCGGCGTCGTCGGTTCGCCGTCGACGCGCGGTCGATAGCGCGCCGACCACGACGCCAGCCGCGCCGAAGAGCCGCGCCGCGTCGGGCCAGCCGCGCCTGCGGGTGGTCGGTGCACCGACTCCGAAGTCGCGCAAGCCGCGCGCCGTCGCGGCGCGTTAGGTTCCCGCCCGTTCGATCGACGATTGCTTGGGCGCGCCGCGACGGCGCTGACTCGGCTCGAAAGGAAGACGCATGCTGCCGTTGCTCGCCAAGATCGCGGTCACCCTGATCGCGCTGCTGCATGTCTACATCCTGGTGCTCGAGATGTTCCTGTGGACCACCCCACGCGGCCGGCGGGCGTTCGGCAACAGCGTCGAGAAGGCCGAGATGACGAAGGTGCTTGCCGCGAATCAGGGGCTTTACAACGGCTTCTTGGCCGCCGGGCTGTTCTGGGGCCTGAGCCTGGGCGCGAGCGGCAACCCGATCAAGATCTTCTTCCTGCTCTGCGTGATCGTCGCCGGGCTGTACGGCGGCTTCACCGCGAGCCGCAAGATCATCTTCATCCAGGCGGTGCCGGCAGCGATTGCGCTGGCGCTGGTGCTGGCGGTTTCGTAGAAGCGGGCAACCCGTCAGGACGAGTGCAGCGGCGAGCCGGGACGGACTCGGTTGACCACCGCGGGCGCTTCGCCCGGGGCCGCTTCTTCCGGCATCAGCTTGGGGATCGGCTCGCGGCTGCCGCGCCGGCTCAGGCCGAGGACGGCACTCAAGGCCCAGACGACTGCAACGAACAGGCCCATGCCGGCGATGCCGATCGCGATCAGGATGACGCCGTGCACCCACGGATCGGTGAAGGCGGCGAATGCGCCGGCAGCCAGGAACGCGACGCCGGCTGCGGAGGTGCGAATCTTCAGGCCGAGTGCGCCGTTGAAGGCGAGTGCGTAGCAGCACAGGGTAAGCAGCGCGAGGCCGAGCTCGGTGAATCCCATCGCCGCGAGGCTGTCTTGCAGACTGCCCGAATCCGTCATGTGTCCCTCTCGTGAAACGCCGCGCGTTCGGTCGTCCGATCGCGCCCAGCTATTACACAGCGGGCGCCGCGCGTCCGCAAGCGACGCCGCGACGTGCGCGCGGCGGAAGCGCTGCCCTTCACGAAAGTCGAGGGTCGACCCCGTGGATTTGTGCCGTCGATGTAAGCTGCCCGGACGCCGGCCGACCGCCTTCGCCTACCGTTGCCGACCAAAAAGCCCGATGCGCTCGCCTCCGTTTTTTGCCGCCGACGCCTTCGTTTTGGGGAATCCGTCCCGTCGCGGCTCGCGCGCCCCGTGCGCAGAGCGAGGTCCTCGCTGGGCCGGCCGGTTGCGGGGTGACCGGTCGCTCGCCGCATGATGACGGCGCCCGGGCTGGCCCGCTTCCGGTTGTCCATCGTCGTGCCCGTGCTCGACGAGGCGCCAATCGTCGAGGCGGCGCTGCAGGCCTTGGCGCCGTTGCGGGCCCGCGGTGTCGAAGTCGTCGTCGTCGACGGCGGCAGCCACGACGCCACGGCCGCACTCGCCGCGCCATGGGCCGATGCGGTCATCGCCGGACCGCGCGGTCGCGCCGGGCAGATGAACGCCGGCGCGCAGCAGGCTCGCGGCAGCGTGCTGCTGTTCCTGCACATCGACACCGCGCTGCCGGCAGAGGCCGATGCGCTGGTGGCCGCGGCGCTGGAGGCGCCGGCGGCGTCGGCCCATCGGATGACGACGTGGGGCCGCTTCGACGTGTGGATCGCCGGGCGTTCGGCGTGGCTCGGCGTCGTCGCGGCGCTGATGAACGGTCGCTCACGACTCTCCGGCATCGCGACCGGCGATCAGGCGATCTTC
>Ga0207691_10001211_pt1 | contig 25698 bp, 24 predicted proteins | sample KBSM13metaG_FD_184327 | JGI IMG/M metagenome (GOLD analysis project Ga0207691, IMG submission 184327) | Miscanthus rhizosphere microbial communities from Kellogg Biological Station, Michigan, USA - KBS M1-3 metaG (SPAdes) (version 2) | ecosystem: Host-associated > Plants > Roots > Rhizosphere >...
AGCTTCTTTCCGACTCGCTGTCGGCGGGGCTCGTGGGGCTGTCGCTTTTCGCGTCGCTGGAAGAGGGCAGAACGGGGCGCCGCGCGTTCCTGGCCTGGCTCGCGGCCGGGGCCTCCATCGCCCTGCGACCGGCCAACGTCGCAATCCTGCCGGCGCTCGCGATCCTCTGGGTGCTGCGCGGGCGGCTCTACCGGGAGCGAATTGCCCGAAGCCTGGCGCTCGGGACGCTCGCCGTAGCCGTCACGCTCGCACCCCAGCTCTACGGGAACGTGAAGGCGTGGGACGCGTGGACTCCCCTCCTCGTCGATCGGCTGTATCGCGCGCAGGTCGGCTGGGGGACGGGGATCCTGAAGTACGGAACGGTCGTCGTGCCCGGCCGGGAGCCGCAGCTCGTCTACACGAACCCCCTCCGGCCCGAGGGAGTGTCGACTCCCGCCGAGTTCCTGCGCGCGCGGCCTCTCGATTACCTCCGGACGCTCGGAGCCCACGGCTTCGCCCTCGTGGATCACGACTTCCCCTACACGTACATCACCGCGCCTCCGCCCTCCTGGCGGTGGCCGCTGGCGCTCGCCAACTACGCGTTCCTCTTCCTCGCGGCCTTCGGTTTGTTCATTCTGCTCGCGAGGGAGCGCGGCACGCCCGCAGGGTTGTACGGCGCGGGCGCGGCCCTCTTTTCGCTCGCCCTCATCGCCGTCTATCTCCCTGTCGCGGTCGAGAGTCGCTTCTCCATGCCCCTGTACTTCATCCTGGCGCCGGCGGCCGTCTACGCCGTCGTCTGGCTTTCGGGAAAGCGTTCCGGGACGATCCTGGCGGTCGCGATTCTCGGGGGCGGCTTCGTCGGCGCCGGCGTCCAGCTTTCCCGATGGCTGTCGAAAATGGCTTCCGGCATAGAGTTCCCGCCATGAAAAGACTGCGCCTCGTGCTTCTCGTCGGCTTTGCCCTGTCCGCCGTGCTCGCTCTCGCCCCATCCGAGGCCCCCTTCGACCTGCTCTTCACGGGAGGCCGTGTCGTCGACGGCAGCGGCGCCCCCTGGTTCGCCGGGGACGTCGGCGTGCGCGACGGGAAGATCGTGGCCGTCGGTGCTCTGGCCGGCCGTCCGGCGAAACGCACGATCGACGCGAAAGGGATGCTCGTGGTGCCCGGCTTCATCGACCTGCTCGGGCAGTCCGAGTACAACGTCCTCGTCGACAAGCGCGCGGCCTCGAAGATCACGCAGGGCATCACGACCGAGGTCACCGGCGAGGGCGCTTCGATCGCTCCGGTCAACGACGCGATGCTGGCCGAAGCCAAGGACATCTACGCGCGCTACGGCTACACGCCGGAGTTCCGGACGATCGGCGGCTTCTACGACACGCTCGAGAAGCGGGGCACGGCCGTCAACCTGGGGACGTTCGTCGGCGCGGGGACGATCCGCGACTACGTCATCGGCAAGGCCGACCGGCGGGCGACTCCCGAAGAGCTCAAGAAGATGACCGATCTCGTCGACCAGGCGATGCGCGACGGCGCGTTGGGCGTGTCGACCTCGCTCCAGTACGTGCCCGACATGTACAACTCGACCGACGAGATCATCGCGATGGCGAAGGTCGCGGCGAAATACGGCGGCGCGTACTTCACGCACCAGCGCTCCGAGGGCAACGCGATCGACAGCTCGATGGACGAAGTCTTCCGGATCGCGAAGGAGACGCCGATCCGCAGCCAGATCTGGCACCTGAAGACCGCCTACAAGCCGAACTGGGGCAAGATGCCGGCCGTCCTCGCGCGGATCGAAGCCGCGCGCGCCGAGGGCATTGACGTCTCGGCCAACCAGTACCCGTGGACCGCCGGCTCGAACGGCCTCGACGCGTGCCTGCCGCCCTGGATCCGCGAGGGCGGTCGCGACGCGCTGCTCAAGCGCCTGGCGGACCCGAAGCTGCGCGAGAAGGCCAAGAAGGAGATGCTCGAAGAGACCAGCGCCTGGTCCAACCAGTACCTCGGCGCGGGGGGCCCGGATCGGGTGCTCATCGCGTCGGTCGTGAATCCGAAGCTGAAGTCCTACGAAGGCAAGACCGTCGCACAGATGGCGGCCGACGAGAAGAAGGATCCCCGGGACGCCCTCATGGACCTCGTCGTCGCCGACCGCGCCAACACGGCCTGCATCATCTTCATGATGGACGAGAACGACGTGAAGGCGGGCCTCGCGAGCCCCCTCGTCGCCTTCTGCACGGACTCGCCCGCCGGAGCGACCGACGGCATCTTCTCGGAGGAGAAGTCGCATCCGCGCGGCTGGGCGTCCTCGGCGCGCATTCTCGGCAAGTACGTGCGTGACGAGAAGGTCCTCCGACTCGAAGAGGCGGTTCGCAAGATGACGTCCTTCCCCGCCGAGGCCGCGGGTCTCGAGGGCCGCGGACTGCTCAAGGTCGGCTTCGCCGCAGACGTCGTCGTCGTGGACATGGCCAAGGTCAAAGACCTCGCGACCTACGAGGAGCCGCGCGTGTACAGCAGCGGCTTTCCTTTCGTCGCGGTGAACGGCGTTCTCGTGGTGGACGGCGGCAAGATCACGGGCGCGGCGCCCGGAAAGGCCCTGCGGGGACAGGGGTACGAAGGCGCGAAAGCCGCTCGATAGGAGGATTCCCCCGCCGGCCGGTGCGGATCTTGCAGCCGATGCCTCGTGATGGAAGCGAAGAGCGCTCCACCGGATTGCGGGCCGGATCCCGCGTGCGTCGCGCCCGATTCGATCGCGCCGCAGGAAATTCGTGAACAGCCCGCCGTTCAGGAAGCGCTGAAAGAGGCGGCGCGGCCGGCCGAAGTCCAAAAGAAGCGACACCGGCTCCCGCAAGCCTGGGTGTTCGGTCTGGCCGCGGCCCTCCTCGGATCCGCCTATCTGCTGATCGATCTCGGTATGGTCGCCCCGGCGCTTCGTGGAACCGCATGGCAGCAGGCTCTTCTCGCCGGTCTCATCGTTTTTGGCCTGCTCACGCTCCACACGATCGCGAAAGCGCTCGTCCTTCCCCGACTGAAGAGCCGCGCCACGGCCTACAACGTGCGGCGGGTTCTCAATCTGCTGGTCTTCCTCGTCATGGTCTTCTCGACGATCTCGGTCTTCTTCGTAGGCTGGTACGGCGCCGCCGTCTCGCTGGGGCTGCTCTCGCTTCTCCTGGGCTTCGCGCTGCAGGCGCCGATCACGAGCTTTTTCGCGTGGATCTACATCCTCGCGCGTGCGCCCTACCGCGTCGGGGACCGGATCCGGATCGGCGACTCCACCGGCGACGTCATCGACGTCGGTTATCTCGATACGACGCTCTGGGAGGTGGGCGGGGAGCTGCTCTCGAGTGATCATCCGAGCGGCCGCATCATCCGATTCCCGAACTCGACCGTCTTTCACACATCCGTCTTCAACTACTCCTGGCCGCTGTTCCCCTACATCTGGAACGAAATCACGGTACAGGTGGCCTACCAGAGCGATCTGGAGCTCGTCGCGAAAGTCATGACCGACACCGTCGAGGAAGAGCTCGGATCCCGGATGGAGGAGCGCGTCCGGATCTACCGCGGACTCCTCGCCGAAACGCCGGTGGACCATTTCGACGTATCCGAGCGGCCGTCGGTCATCTTCCGGGTCAACCCGATCACGTGGGTCGACGCCACCGTGCGTTACCTGGTCGCCCCCCGGAATGCCGGACGGCGCAAGACGGCGCTGACCAAACGGATCATCGAACGTCTCAACGCCGCCCCCGACCGGGTCATGTTCCCCGCGGCGAACACCCGCTAGGTTCCGCTACCGCACGATTTCGTCATCTCCGTCGGGCTCCCGCAGGTCCGTCGGCCAGAGAGCGTCGATGCAGCCGTCGAAGCGCGCGAGCTGTTCGGGCGTGAGGACCTCCGCGATCTGCTGGCGCACGGCGTCGCGCGTGTCCCGCAGAGCCTGAAGGGCGGTTTGCACGCCGATCGCCGCGTTGCCGACCGCGCAGGCGTCCTGCGGCTGCGTCTCCAGGGCCGCGCGCAGCGCCTCGCGGGCCGCGCCGACGGCGGCGAGCTTTTCCTGCATCCCGGGCCGCGCCGCCTCGAGGATCGCCGCGACCTGGGTTCTCTGTTCCGCCGTCAGGTCGACGACCTTCAGACACATCCAGCGGTGCCGCGCAGGACGGCGGGCTTCCGGAGCTTCCTGGGCGAAAGAGGACGCCGCCGCCCCGACGAAGAGCAGAAAGAGTCCGGCCGGCATCAAACGGGAAAGACGTTTCAAGGTAACCCCCTTTGGTCGCAGGCATCGGGCCCGCAATCGGAAGAGTCGACGAGCGGCACCGCGAGGAGGTTTACAGGGAGGTCACTCGCCCAGGACCGCGAGCCGCGGTTCCGGCCGGTGGAGACCGAAGCCTCCGATCGCGTGCTTCTCGATGTGTCCCATCGCTTCCTCGACCGAATCGGTCACGAGGAGCAGGTCGAGATCGGTGTTGGAGATCGTTCCGGCCGCCACCATCTTGGCAAGGAGTCCCATGATCGGCCGGTAGTACTCGGTCGACATGAGCACCACCGGGAAGTTCTCGATCTTCTTCGTCTGGATGAGCGTCAGCGCCTCGAAGAGCTCGTCCATCGTCCCGAGGCCGCCGGGCATGACGACGAAGGCGTAGGAATACTTGACGAGCATGACCTTGCGCACGAAGAAGTGCTCGAACGTCACCGAGCGGTCCACCCAGGGGTTCACCTTTTGTTCTTCGGGCAGAACGATGTTGAGGCCTACGGTGAAACCGCCGGCCTCCTTGGCTCCGCGCAACGCGGCTTCCATGACGCCCGGACCGCCTCCGGTCATGACCGTGAACCCGAGACGCGCGAGCCCGGCTCCGACTTTCCGCGTCAGCTCGTAGTAGGGATTGCCTTCGACGAACCTCGCCGAGCCGAAGACGGTGACGCACGGCCCCACGAAGTGCAGCGTGCGGAAACCCCGGATGAACTCCATCGAGATCCCGAAGACCGAGACGAGCTCTTTCCAGCGCGACCGGGGGCCCTCGAGGAAGAGCCGTTCGGGAGGCGACGGGTCCGCTTCGACCGTGCGCGGTCCGCCGGGTTCCGGCTGTTCCTCCTCGGCCACGGATGGATCTTAACCGCCCGAACCGCGAGGGACGCGTGTGCGCGGCCACGGGAGCCGGAGCGCCGTGCGGGAGTCAGGCTCGCGGTCGAGCCGTGTCCGCGAGCCCCGGGCCGGTGCGCCCAAGAGGCACAGACTCCCGCGCACGCGAAGGCGACAGTCTACGAGGGCCGGCGGGCGGCCGTCAGCCGGGCGTCGGCGAGGTCGATGCGCGCGCGGATGGGCTCGAGCGTGTCGACGCCCGCCGTCTTCAGCTCCTCTTCGGCTTTGGCTTTTTCGCGCTCGGCGGCCGCGGCGTCGATCTCGGAGCCGGCCTCGGCGGAATCCACGAGGACCGAGACCTTGTCGAACGAGATCTCGGCAAAACCCGTCGAGACGGCGAAGGCCTGGGAGCGGCCGCCGCGCTTGAACGACAGCACTCCCGGCTTGAGCAGGGTGATGAGCGGCGTGTGTCCCGGCAAGATGCCGAGGTAGCCCTCGGATCCGGGCAGCTCGACCTCGTCCGCCTCGGTTTCGACGGCCTTGCGCTCGGGAGTGATGACGAGAAGCTGGAGGGCCATGCGGCGACCTACGCCACCTTCGCCAGCTGCGCCGCCTTCTCGCGGGCTTCCTCGATCGTGCCGACCATGTAGAACGCCTGCTCGGGCATGTCGTCGCACTTGCCGTCGACGATCTCGCGGAAGCCCTTGATCGTGTCGGCAATCTTGACGTACCGGCCCTCGAGGCCCGTGAACTGCTGGGCGACGAAGAAGGGCTGCGACAGGAATCGCTGGATCTTGCGAGCGCGCGCGACGGTCTGCTTGTCCTCTTCGGAGAGCTCGTCGATGCCCAGGATCGCGATGATGTCCTGGAGGTCCTTGTACTTCTGCAGCACCACCTGGACGTCGCGGGCGCACTTGTAGTGCTCCTCGCCGACGACGCGCGCGGAGAGGATCGTCGAGGTCGAGGCGAGAGGATCGACCGCGGGGTAGATGCCCATCTCCGAGACCGCGCGAGAGAGAACCGTCGTCGCGTCCAGGTGCGCGAAGGCCGCCGCCGGCGCGGGGTCCGTGAGGTCGTCGGCCGGCACGTAGATGGCCTGCACCGACGTGATGGAGCCCTTCTTGGTCGAGGTGATCCGCTCCTGGAGCTCGCCCATCTCGGTCGCGAGGTTCGGCTGGTAGCCGACGGCCGAGGGCATGCGGCCCAGAAGCGCGGACACCTCGGAGCCTGCCTGCGTGAAGCGGAAGATGTTGTCGATGAAGAGCAGGACGTCCTTGCCCTCGGTGTCGCGGAAGTACTCGGCGACCGTCAGCCCGGTCAGGCCGACGCGCAGGCGCGCGCCGGGCGGCTCGGTCATCTGCCCGTAGATCAGCGCCGCCTTGGACTTCTCGGTGTCGCCCGGCGTGATGACGCCCGACTCCGTCATCTCGTGGTAGAGGTCGTTGCCCTCGCGGGTGCGCTCGCCCACGCCGGAGAAGACCGAGAATCCGCCGTGGTGCATGGCGACGTTGTTGATGAGCTCCTGGATCATGACGGTCTTGCCGACACCGGCGCCGCCGAAGAGGCCGGTTTTGCCGCCCTTCGTGTATGGCTCGAGCAGGTCGATGACCTTGATGCCGGTTTCGAACATCTCGACCGAGGTCGCCTGCTCGTCGTACGCCGGCGGCTCGCGGTGGATCGGCCAGCGCTCCTTGGCCTTCACGGGGCCCAGGCCATCGATCGGGTCGCCGATGACGTTCAGGATGCGGCCGAGCGTCTCCCGGCCGACGGGCACCGAGATCGGCGCGCCGAGGTCCACCGCGGTCATGCCGCGCACCATGCCGTCGGTCGGCTTCATCGACACGCAGCGCGCGACCGACTCGCCGAGCTGCTGGGCGACCTCGGCGATGACGTCGATCTTCTCGCCCGTCGTCTTCCCGTCGTCCTGGATATGGACGGCGTTGTAGATCGCGGGGAGCTTGCCTTCCGGGAACTCGATGTCGAGCACCGGCCCGATGATCGCGACGACTTTTCCGACGTTTTGCTCTGCCATGATTTTCCTCTTACTCGAGAGCGGCCGCGCCCGAGACGATTTCGATCAGTTCCTTCGTGATGCGCGCCTGGCGGGCGCGGTTGTAGGTCAGCGTGAGCTTGTCGATGATCTCGCCGGCGTTCTTCGAGGCCGAATCCATCGCCGTCATGCGCGCGCCCATCTCGGCTGCGGCGGATTCGGCGAGGGCGCGGTAGACCGTGAACTCCAGGTATCGCGGCAGGAGCCACGCCAGGATCGACGGCGCGTCGGGCTCGTAAAGGTAGTCGACCGGCGGGGCGGCCTTCTCGGGGGTCTTGGCGTCCTTCGAAACGGCCTTCTCCGTCGACAGCGGCAGGAGCTTCCCCACCTGGACGACCTGCGAGAGGATCGAGCGGAACTCGTTGACGACGATGTACACGGCGTCGACGCGTTCGGCGAGGAACTCCTCCGCGAGGAAGGTCGCGATCTCCCGGGCGTGCGCGTACTTGAGATCCCCGAGGATGGCGGGATATGTCTTTTCGGTGAACGGGTATTTGCGGCGCTTCCAGTACTCGACGGCCTTCTTGCCGACCGGGAGCAGGCGCACCTCGGTCCAGTCGGGGTGGGATGCGATCAGGTGCGCCGTCGCCCGATGGACGTTCGTGTTGAAGGCGCCGCAGAGGCCGCGGTCTCCCGCGACGACCATCACGATGACTTTCTTTTCGGGTCGCACCGCGAGGAGCGGGTGCTTCAGCTCTCCCGCCTGCGCCGTGACCGGCGCCAGCACATCCGAGAGGAGCTTTGCGTAGGGGCGGGCGCCAATCACGCGGTCCTGGGCCCGCCGGAGCTTCGCCGCCGCGACCATCTTCATGGCCTTGGTGATCTGCTGCGTGCTCTTGACCGAGCGCAGCCGGCGGCGGATGTCGATGAGAGAAGCCATCAGTCCATCAAGCGGCCAGGCGGCTAAGCCGCGGCGCCCTTGGCATTTTCCTTGACGAAACGGTCCTTGTATTCCTTGATGGCGGCCGAGAGCGCCTCCTCGGTGGCCTTCTCGAGCTTTCCGGTCGAGACGATCGCCGAGAGGATCTCCTTCTTCGAGGACTTCAGGTACTCGAACAGTCCCTTCTCGAAGGCGCCGACCGAATCGACCGGCAGCGAGTCCATGAATCCCTTGGTGCCCGCGTAGATCGAGGCAACCTGCAGCTCGACGTCGATCGGATCGAACTGCGGCTGCTTCAGGAGCTCGACCATCCGCTGGCCGCGGGCGAGCTGGGCTTGCGACGCCTTGTCGAGGTCCGAGCCGAACTGCGCGAACGCCGCGAGGTTGCGGTACTGCGCGAGGTCCAGCCGCAGGGTGCCGGCGACCTGCTTCATGGCCTTGATCTGGGCGTTGCCGCCGACGCGCGAGACCGAGATGCCGACGTTCACGGCGGGACGCACGCCCGAATAGAAGAGGTCGCTCTCGAGGTAGATCTGGCCGTCGGTGATCGAGATGACGTTGGTCGGGATGTAGGCCGAGACGTCGCCGGCCTGCGTCTCGATGATGGGCAGCGACGTCAGCGACCCGCCGCCTTCTTTGTCCGAGAGCTTCGCGGCCCGTTCGAGCAGGCGGGAGTGCAGGTAGAACACGTCGCCGGGGTACGCCTCGCGGCCGGGCGGCCGGCGGAGCAGCAGCGAAATCTCGCGGTACGCCGCGGCGTGCTTGGAGAGGTCGTCGTAAATCGTCAGCGCGTGTTTCTTGTTGTAGAGGAACCACTCGCCCATCGCGCAGCCGGCGTAGGGCGCGATGTAGAGCATCGGGGCGGGATCCGAGGCCGTGGCCGAGACGATGATCGTGTGGGCCATCGCGCCGTTCTCTTCGAGGGTCTTCGCGACCTGCGCGACCGTCGACTTCTTCTGGCCGATGACGACGTAGATGCAGATGACGCCCTTGCCCTTCTGGTTGATGATCGTGTCGAGGGCGATGGCGGTCTTGCCGGTCTGGCGGTCGCCGATGATGAGCTCGCGCTGGCCGCGGCCGATCGGGATCATGGCGTCGATGGCCTTCAGGCCCGTCTGGACCGGCTCCTTCACGCCCTGCCGGTCGATCACGCCCGGCGCGATGCGCTCGATCGGATAAGACTCGGTGGCTTTGATCGGTCCCTTGTCGTCGATCGGCCGCCCGAGGGCGTCCACGACGCGGCCGACGAGCGCCGGCCCCACGGGCACCTGGATGATGCGCCGGGTGCGCCGGACTTCCTGGCCTTCCTTGACGTGCTGCGATTCGCCCAGGAGCACGACGCCGACCTGGTCCTGCTCGAGGTTGAGCGCCAGGCCGAACAGGTCGTGGCCGAAGTCCACGAGCTCGCCCGCCATGACCTTGTCGAGGCCGTAGACGCGGGCGATGCCGTCGCCGACCGAGAGGACCGTGCCGACCTCGGCCACGTCGATCGCCTTCTCGTAATCGGCGAGCTGCTGCTTGAGGATTGCCGTGATCTCGTCCGCTTTGATCTCCATCTCAGGCTCCCGTTCCTTTCGCTTGCTCCTGGAAACGGCGAATTCCGGCCGCGGCGGAGGCGTCGAAAACGCTCGAGCCCACGCGCGCCACGAAACCGCCCAGGATCTTCGGATCGACCGCGACTTTCAGACGGACCCGGCCGTTCAGCTTCGCGCCGAGAGCCTGCTCGATCGTCGCCCGTTCGGCGTCCCCGATCGGGGCAGCGACGATGACGCTGCCCTCGAGCATCCCGCGCGAAGCGTCGAAGCTCTTGCGCACCCCCTGGAGGATGACGCCCGCGCCGAGGATGCGCCGGTGTCTCAAGAGCAGCTCGAGAAACCGAGCGCCGAACGCATCGACTCCCGCCCGCGCCGCGAGCTCGGCGATGGCCTTCCGCTTCGCTTCCTCCGGGACCGCCGGCGCCGCGAGAAAGGCTCGCAGCGCGGGATCTTTCTCGATCGCGCGGGCGAGATCTCCGGCGGACGCCAGAAACCCCTCGACGTCGTAGCCCTTCGGGGCGGTCTCGAGAAACGCCCTGGCGTACGGCATGGCGAAGCTCATCGCGAGGCCTTCAGCTTCTCGACGCTCTCGGTCAGCAGCCGCTGGCGGTCGGCGTCGTTGATCTCGCGCGACAGAATTCCCTCGGCGCTCTGGGCCGTCAGGTCCGCGGCGACGCGGTGCAGCTGCTCGCGCGCCGCGGCGACGCGCCGCTCGATCTCTTCCTTCGTTTCCTTGCCCACGCGAACCACTTCCTCGTCGGCCCGCGCCGCGAGGTCGGCCCGAGCGGCCTGCCCTTCGACGATTCCCTGCTTCCGGATCTCTTCGATCTCGCGCTCGAGCTTCGCCGTGCGCTCGCGGATGTCGGCCGACAATCGCTCGACGGACGCCTTCTGCTTCTCGGCTTCGCGGCGGCGTTCCTCGATCTCTTCCTGGCGCTTTCGGAACGCCGCGCTCATCGGCTTGGCCACGAAATAGATCAGCACGGCGAGAAACAGGACCAGGTTGACAATCTGCCAGACCGTCATCGGCACGCCGAGGAAGGAGCCTGCATGCTCCCCCTCCTCGGAGGAGAACAGGAGGGCGGCCGACAGCGCGGTGGACGGAAGGACGGACAGGGTCACGCAGCGAGCTTTCGGCCGAGGATCTTCTCCGCGAGCTCCCGCGCGAGGCCCCTGGCCTTCTCGGGAAGCTGGCGGGCGGATTCGGAGGCCTGCGCGTCGATCTCGCGGCTGCCGCGAGCGATCTCGTCCGAGGCCCGCGCGCGCGCCTCTCCGAGCTTCTGCTCGAGCAGCGTTGCGCCTTCGCCGCGTAGCGCCTCGCGTGTCTTCAGCGCCTCGCGGCGCGCGAGGATGAGCTTCTGCTCTCCCGCCGCCACGGCCTGCTCGAGCGCGGCGAGGCTCTCGGCGTAAGCCTTCTGCGCTTCGTGCTCGTCACGTTCGCGTTCCTCGAGGATCCCCGAGAGTGGAACGAAGAGGTATTTCTTCAGGATGAAGTAACTCACCCCGAAGGCAAGAAGCACGTACAGACTCGTTACGTTGGGTAACTCGATCATGGAGATTTCCTGACGACGTCAGCGGAACCGCGGATGAATAACACAGGGGAGGTTGAGAGTCGAGAGCGCGTCGGGACCAGGGGGCCGGCGTCCGGAGGCAGGAAGCAGGAGTGATGCGGCTTTGCTTTCCCGCCTCCTCCTTCCTGCCTACGGCCTCCTGGCTAACTCATACAAAACCAATCACTTACGCGGCATCTCCAGAAGCTTCGGGGCCGTGTCACCGCTCATGTCGCAGGTTCCCTGAAAGTACGCGCCCTCTTCGATTCGCAACACCGGCGCATGAAGATCCGCGGTCACCCGGGCGCGCGGATGGATCTCGATGCGCTCGCTCGCGTGCACGCTGCCCTTGAGCGTCCCGTTGATCGAGACGCGCTCGACGCGGATCTGAGCGTCGACTTCGGCGGTGTCCCCGAGGATGAGCTCGCTTCCGGAAGGAATCGTGCCCTCGAACTTGCCGTCGATGCGAAACGTCTCCTCGAACGACAGCTCGCCCTTGAAGCGGCTGCCCTTGTCGAGGAATCCGTTGAGCGTGGCGCCATCGCCTCGAGGTTTCATGGGTGCTCCTTCGAAAAAGGTACGAGGAGGCAGGTGTCAGGAGGCGGGAGGCAGGACGATGCCGCTCGGCTCCTGCCTCCTGCCTCCTGCCTACGGCCTCCTGATCCTTACTGCCACTGGTTCTTCATCAGATTCTCGAACAGGCCGATCAGCTCTTCCTCAGATCCATACGACAGCTCGATCCTTCCTCCGCGACGCTTTCGGACGATGCGGACCTTCGTCTGGAGGCGGCGCGAAAGCTTCTCTTCGGCGTCGCGCGTGAAGGGATCCCGACGCTTGTCGCGCACGACCTTGTCGCCCGCCGCCATCGTGGCCGCCCGCTTCTCCGTCTGCCGCACCGACAGCGCGCGCCGGATGATCTCCTCCGCAAGTCGTTCCTGATCATCGACAGACGCGAGGGCGAGCAGAGCCCTGGCGTGGCCGGCCGACAGCTCTCCAGAACGCACCCGATCTTTGACGATCGCAGATAACTTCAGTAGTCTCAATGAGTTAGCTACGGTCGCCCGCTCTTTGCCGACCCGATCCGCAATCTGATCCTGAGTGAGCTGGAACTCCTCGCGGAGACGCGCGTAGGCCTCGGCGGCTTCGAGCGCGTTCAGGTCTTCGCGCTGCAGGTTTTCCACGAGCGCGAGCTCGAGCAGCTCCCGATCGGACGTGTGCTCCCGAACCACGATCGGCACTCTCTCGAGGCCGGCCAGTTTCGCAGCGCGCCAGCGGCGCTCCCCTGCGACGATCTCGAAGCCTTCGCCTCGGGCGACCACGACGATGGGCTGAACGATCCCCTGTTCCCGGATCGATTGAGCCAGGTCGGCGAGGGCCCCCTCAGAGAAGTCGCGTCGGGGTTGGAACCTCGAGGGCCTCAGCTGCCCGATCTCGGCTTCCCGCTGTGTTCCACGTGGAACGTCATCCTTGCCGGGCAGCAGGGCCGAAAGGCCGCGCCCGAGGGCCGGCTTCTTCCCGATCGTCATCGGCCCTCCCGGCGCTTCAGCAATTCCCGCCCCAGAGACAGGTAGGCCTCAGCGCCCTTCGACTTGATGTCGTACGAAAGGACCGGTTTGCCGAAGGACGGCGCTTCGCCGAGGCGAATGTTCCGCGGTATCACGGTCTCGAAAACCTTGTCTCCGAAGTGCTGGCGAATGTCGTCGACGACCTGTCTGGCGAGGTTAGTCCGCTCATCGAACATCGTCAAGACAATGCCTTCCATCGCAAGGAGGGGGTTGAACGAGTTCCGCACGCGCTCGACGGTCTCGAGCAGCTCCGTGAGCCCCTCGAGCGCAAAGTACTCGGTCTGGATGGGCACCAGGACGGCGTCCGCGGCTGCGAGGGCGTTGACCGTCAGAAGGGACAGCGACGGGGGGCAATCGATGATCACGAAGTCGTATGCCCCCCGAACGGGCCCGAGGGCGAATCGCAGCTTGGCTTCCCGGTCGGGCTGCTCGACGAGCTCGATCTCGGCCCCGACCAGGTCCCGGCCGGAGGGCACAACCCAGAGGTTGGCGAAGTTCGACTCTCGGACGGCGCCGGCCATATCGCCGGAGAGCAGGGCGCTGTAAACCGTGGACGCCTCTCGCTTCGAGAAGCCCAGGCCGGAGGTCGCATTGGCCTGAGGGTCCAGGTCGACGAGAAGGATTCGCTTGTCGAACGCCGCAAGCGCGGCCGCCAGGTTGATGGCGGTCGTCGTCTTTCCGACGCCGCCCTTCTGGTTGGCGATCGCGAGGATCCGGCTCATGTGGTCGGGGATTATCGTCGGTCGGGTACCAAGTCCGAAGGACGAAATGGCGACGTTCCACGTGGAACACTCATGCGACCCGCCGAAACGAGACGATCCGGCGCTTTGCCGACTCCGGGATGAGGAGGTTCCCTTCGAGGCGGAACTTCGGACCGAGAGCCGTCGCGATGCTGGCCGAATCGGTCGTCCAGGCCAGGACCAGCCCCGACGCGTCGAGAAATGGCGTGCCGGCCAGCCACTCCGCGAAATGCCCGACGGCCCTCGTCGTGGCCACGTCGAACGTCTGCCCGCCGACCTCTTCGATGCGGGCTTCGAGCACCTGGACGTTCTCGAGTCTCAGTGTGCGCGCGACGTGGCGGAGGAAGGCGCAGCGTTTGGAGCGAGGCTCGACGAGCGAGACGTCGAGGTCGTCCCTCGCGATCGCGAGCGGAAGGCCCGGAAACCCGGCGCCGCTGCCGATGTCGACAACCCGTTCGCCATGAGCAATTAGCCTTGAGCCAAGGACGGATTCGAGGGTGTGGAGGGCGAGCTCCCGCGGCGAGAGACGCCCCGTGAGGTTGACCTTCCGCCGCCACGAATCGAGCTCCGCCAGGTACGTGGCGAGACGGGCCAGAACGGCGTCGGGGAGGCTCGGATCGAATCGGGGGCGTTCGCCTTCGAGCAGTCGCCGGAAGGCCTCAGGTGGGGAGGGGGCCTCCGGCTCCGGCTCGGGCGACATGCGCCGAGATTATCGCGACGGCCGCTGGCGTCACTCCGGGAAGCCGCGCGACATCCCCGACGGTTCGGGGTCGCTTCCGCGTGCACTTTTCGACGATCTCGTGCGACAGCCCCGGTATGCCCAGGTAGCGAAAGTCTTCCGGGATCGGACGCGCTTCGAATGGCCTCAGCCGCTCCAGGCGGTCCTTCTCCCGACGGATATAGCCCTCGTAGCGGACCCGGCTCTCGAGAAAGCTCCTTTCTTCCAGAGAGAGTCCCTCGAAAGCCTCCGGGGCGAGAACCGAGACCCTGTCTGTAGATAAGTCCTTTCGTTGCAGTAGTTTAAACGCTGAGACCGGGGCATCGAGCGCGATCTCGAGCGTTTCGGCGAAGAGTGCGCGGTTCGCGGCGGAAGGGTTGAAAACACGCTCTCTGAGCGCCGCCTCGGCCCGGAGGATCCTGTTCTCGCCCTCCATAGCCCTCCGGTACTCCCCTTCGTCGATCAGCCCCAGGCGCCTGCCGTGCGGAAGAAGACGGGGGAGCACGGTATCGACGCCGAGCAGCAACCGATACTCGGCGCGCGACGTGAAGAGCCGATAGGGCTCCTCGACGCCACGAGTCGTCAGATCGTCGATCATGACCGCGGCGTACGCCTCCGAACGATCCAGCACGAAGGGCGCCTCGCCACGCGCCGCGAGCGCCGCGTTGATGCCCGCGAGCAGACCCTGGGCCGCGGCCTCCTCGTATCCGGAGGTTCCGTTGATCTGGCCGCCGAGAAAAAGTCCCGGCACCTCGAGAGCCTCGAGTGCCGGCGAGAGCTGCTCCGGATACACCACGTCGTACTCGACCGCGTAGCCGGGCCGCAGCATTCCCGCGCTCGAAAGCCCGGGGATCTCGTCGAGGATCTCGCGCTGCACTTCTTCGGGAAGCGAGGTCGAGAGGCCGTTGATGTAGATCTCCTCGGAATCCCAGCCATCGGGCTCGAGGAAGAGCGTGTGGGATTCCTTCTCCGCGAATTTCACGACCTTGTCTTCGACCGACGGGCAGTAACGCGGGCCGGTGCCGTGAATCTGGCCCGAGTACATGGGGCTTTCGTGCAGGTGGGCGCGGATGATCGCATGCACGCGCGGATTCGTCGCCGTCAGCCAGCAGCGCGCCTGGCCTGCCGCCGCGGGCAGCCGCCGGGTGCGGAACGAGAACGGGACCGGTGGATCGTCGCCGTCCTGCGGCGCGCACGCGGTGTAGTCGACCGAATCGCGATGGACGCGCGGAGGCGTGCCCGTCTTGAAGCGGCCGAGGGCGAGGCCGAGCGACGCCAGAGAGGCCGAGAGCCCGGCCGAAGCCAGCTCGCCGACGCGTCCGCCCGGCGTCCGGCGCGTTCCCGTGTGCATGAGGCCGTTGAGAAACGTTCCCGTCGTCACAACGACGGCGTCCGCGTCGATCGCTTCGCCGTTCGAGGTGACCGCCCCGGTCACACGCCCGCCCGAGGTCCGGATGCTCTCCGCCATGCCCTGGAGGACGGTCAGGTTCTCCGTCTCCTCCATGCGCGAGCGAGCGAGCCGGGCATAGAGCGCGCGATCGCACTGGGCGCGCGGCCCCCACACCGCAGGCCCGCGCGATCGGTTGAGGATCCGGAACTGGATGCCGGAGGCATCGGCGAGGCCCCCCATGACCCCGCCCAGCGCGTCGATCTCCCGGACGAGCTGGCCCTTGGCGAGGCCTCCGATCGCGGGATTGCAGGACATCCGGCCGATCGCGTCGAACGCCCCCGTCAGAAGCGCCGTGCGCCGGCCCATGCGCGCGGAGGCGTGGGCCGCCTCGATGCCCGCGTGCCCGCCGCCGATGACCAGGACCTCGTATCGCACGCGCGGATTGTCTCCCACGACTTCGCTCCGGCGCTACGATCGCGAACGCGAAACGCAACCTCATGCGTCAAACGCCAAACGGAGGCCCCCATGTCTCAAGCGCGCCTCGCCGCTCTGGCCGTACTTCTCGCCGCCTTCGGAATCGCTCCCCTCGCCGCGCAACAAGAATCCGTACCGCGCAGCGGCTACGGTACCGACGATCTGCAGGCCTTGACGCTGTCGCACGTGGCTTTCCTTCCGAACAGCTCGGCGCAGACCTACCTCTCGTTCTGCTGCGCCGCCGACTCCTACCGGCGGCCCACGGCCAACTCCAGCAACTTCCTCGCGCCGCTGCACTCGGGCATGCTCCCCAGCGGCTCGCGGATCGAGCGGATCGACCTTTTTGTGCGCGACGATTCGGCCGACGTCGATGTCGACATCGGCGTTCGTCTCTGCCGGAGCTGGATCGATCCCGACGGCACCGATCCCGGCGGGGATTGCTCGATCGGCGGATCGAGCACGGCCGCCCCGGGCGATACCGTCATCACGGTGCTCCCGGACTACACGATTCAATATGACGGCGACCCCGACAACGATGGGACCGACGAGGTCGTCAACTACGTGCTCGCAGCCGATTTCGGGCTCAACGGGGCGCCGGGCTTTTCGTCCGATCTGCGCTTGCGCGGCGCCCGGATCCTCTATCGCCGCCAGGTCTCCCCCGCGCCCGCGATCGCGACGTTCAGCGACGTGCCGATCTCGCATCCGTTCTTCCAGTTCGTCGAGGCGCTCGCGGCCTCGGGAATCACGGCCGGCTGCGGCACCGGCATCTACTGCCCCGACTCTCCCCTCACGCGCGGCCAGATGGCCGTCTTCCTCGCCAAGGCCCTCGGCCTCCACTGGCCGGCAACGGTGCTGCCCTAGGAAGACCGATTACATTTTGCCTTTGGGCAACATCGGCTCGCGGCGCGAATAGTCTCCCGACCGAAGGGAGGGAGGAGGTTCGCGCCGCGGGAGCGCAGCGCGACGCGCAGGATCAGGCGGGCGGTCGAGCGCCTTTGCGCGAGCCGCCCGCCGGTACGCGGTTAGCGTAGATCCGGAGCGTCGCGCGGAGCGACGGTCTACTTTCCGATGCAGAACGTCGAGAAGAGGCGCGCGAGAACGTCGTCCGGCGTCGTCTCGCCGGTGAGGTCGGCGAGCGCGTCCAGCGCGGCGTGACAGTGCGTGACGGCGTACTCGGGCGAATCGTGGCGCGCGAGGGCCGCGAGGGTCTGTGCCGCGCCGGCCCGACCGCGCTCGACGAGGTCGCGCTGGCGCAACGAGCCGAGAACCTCCGAAGTCTCCTCGGTCCGGATGTCTTCGGCGATCACCGCGCCGAGAAGCTCTGAAAGTCTCGAGCCCGCGTCCGAAGAGAGGCCGCAGACGGGCGTCGCATCCCCGGGAAGGTTGTCCGCGCGGCCGCGATCGGCCTTGTTGGCCACGAGAATCCGCGGCATTTCCGGGATCCCGGCGAACGCCTGCGCATCCTCGTCGGAGAAACCTTCCGAGCCGTCGAAGACGTAGAGGATCGCGTCCGCCCTGGCCGCTTCTTCGCGAGCCCGGGCCACGCCGATCTTCTCGACGGGATCGTCGCTCTCGCGGAGGCCCGCCGTGTCGACCAGCGTGACGGGGATGCCGCGCACGTCGACCAGAGCTTCGAGGGCGTCGCGCGTCGTGCCCGGAATCTCCGTCACGATGGCTCGTGCGGAGCCGACGAGGGCGTTGAACAGCGTCGACTTCCCCGCGTTCGGCCGACCCAGGATTGCCACCCGGCAGCCGCCGGAGAGCAGCCGCCCGGTCCGGTAGGTCGCGGCGAGACGCGCGAGCTCGCGCTCGGCGGATTCGAGGTGCGACGAGGTCTGAGGATCGATTTCGGTGCCGACGTCCTCCGAAAAATCCACGGCGGCCGAGAGCGCGGCGGCGGCAAAGAGGAGGTCCTCGCGGACCGCATCGAGCCGGCGCGAGAGCCCGCCCTCGAGGCGGCGCGCCGAGAAACGTGCCGCGGCGGCGGTTTTCGAGTCGATGAGGTCGCGCACGGCCTCGGCTCGCACGAGATCGATCTTGCCCGAGCGGAACGCGCGTTCGGTGAACTCCCCCGGCTTCGCCGGCCGCGCCCCGGCCGCGACGGCGGCTTCCAGGACGCGCTCGACGACCGCCGGGCTTCCGTGGACCGAGATCTCGGCGACGTCTTCGCCGGTCACCGACGCCGGCGCGGAGAAGAACGTGAGAAGCCCCGTATCGATCCCTTCGCCCGCCGCGTCCCGAAGAGCCGCGAGATAGGGCCGGCGCGGGCGCAATTGACCGGCCGCCGGAAGGCTCGGGGCGAGGGACCGCAGAATGCGCTCCGCCTCCGGGCCGGACAGGCGAACGAGCGCGATGGCCGCGCGCCCCGCCGGCGTGGCGGGGGCGACGATCGTGTCGAGGAGAGCGTCGGAAGGGCGCACGCGGACGCGACCTCCTACCGGCTCTTGAGGCGAACCTCCACGCGTTTCAGAAACCCGTCGCCTTCGGACTGGGTCTCGACTTCGGAGTCCTCCGCGAGCGCAAGATGCACGAGCCGCCGCTCCCACGGAGCCAGGGGCGGAAGCAGCGAGGGTCGCCGCGAGCGGCGGACCTCCTCGGCGGACTGGCGCGCGAGCTCTTCGAGCGCGTCCTTGCGGTGCGCCCGGAAGCCGTCCGCGTCGAGCCGCGGGTGGACCGGCTTGCCCAGCCGCTTGGCGGCGATGCGGCCCACGAGAACCTCGAGACCCGTGAGGCCCTCGCCCTTGTTGGCGAGGAGAGGCTCCACGTCGTCGCCGATCAGCTCGAAGAGCAGCTCGTCGCCCTGCGCATCCCGACGGCGGATCTCGACCAGCAGTCCGGCCGCCGAGAGCAGCTCCGTCAGCGTGGCCTCGACGAGCGCAATCGCCTCGGCGTCCGTCGCACCGGGCGTGGTGTCGCGTTCGCGGGGGGCCTCGGAAGCCGCGCCCCGATCCCGCGGCCCGCGCGCACGCACCGGTGAATCGGAAGCTGCGCCGCGATCCCGCGGCGACTCGGAAACTGCGCCGCGGTCCCGCGGCGACGGCGGGGCAGCGAACGCCTCCGAAGGCAGCGTCGTCTCCACCTCGCGCGTCGGCTCCGGCAAACGATCTTCGGCTCTGGGCTCTCGAGCCTCGACCCTTCCGCCTCTCCCCTCGTCGACGTCGATCTCCACGACCCGGCCGCCCCAGAACGATTTCTCGTCCCGGATGACCGTGTACTTGAGCTCCGCGGCCGTCTTCCCGAGAGCCCGGGCCGCCCCTTCGACTGCTTCTTCGACCGTTTTCGCTTCGTACCTCATGGGCTCATCGACCTACGCGCGCGCCTGCTTCAGGGCTTTCGCCCCTTTGGCCGGCGGCGCCGGGTCGTCCTCCTTCACGATCTTGTTCATGACGAGCTGCTGCACGATCGTCAGCAGGTTGGAAAACAGCCAGTACAGGACGAGTCCCGACGGCATGTCCTTCAGAAAGAAGCCCCACAGGACCGGCATGAACATGAAGATCTTCTTCTGGGCCGGATCCATCGTCGACGGCGTCATCGCCTGCTGGGCGTACATCGAAGCGATCATCAGGATCACGAGCACGTAGGTGTGGTCGATCGCGGAGAGATCCTTGATCCAGAACACGAACGGCGCGTGCCGCAGCTCGATCGTCTTCGACAGGACGTTGTAGAACGCCACGAGGACCGGCAGCTGCAGCAGCACCGGAAGGCACCCGCTCATCGGGTTGTAGCCTTCTTTCTGGTAGAGCTCCATCAGCTCGGCGTTCATCTTCGTGCGCTGGGCCGCGTCGGTCTTGGCCTTCTTGTACTTGTCGCGGATCGCGTTCATCTTCGGCGCGAGCTTCTGCATCTTCTTCATCGACGTGTAGCTCTTGGCCGTCAGCGGGAAGAGCAGCAGGCGGATGATGAACGTGACGACGAGGATCGCGACGCCCCAGTTGGGGACGACGGCATAGGACTTCTTCATCATCCACAGCAGCGGCCGCGCGAGGATCCCGTACCACCCGAAGTCGATCGTGCGCTCGAGGCCGAGGCCGTAGCTGTCGAGCGTCGCGACCTCCTTGGGGCCGAAGTACGCCGCCGCGGAAAAGCTCCCCTGTCCGGAAATGCCGGTCGCGAGCTCCTGGACGGGCTTGCCGTCGGCGTGCGGCACGGCGAATGTGAAGAGCCGCGCCGTCGCGGGCGCCGACGGGATCAGCGCCTCGAGGAAGTAGCTGTCCTCGATGCCCGCGAACGCTTTCGCCGGCAGCGTCCAACTCTCCCCGGCCTTCGCCTTCTCGGGACGGACGAGCTTCAATCCGTCGGCAGAGGCGACGACGGCCGAAGCCGGCATCACGTACCGCGATTTTTTCTCGTCGTCGGGCGGATTGCGCAGACCCGGCCCGATCAGCACGTCGTAGGGCGCTCCGGCGACGTTCACCCGGACGTCGAAGACGTAGCCCGAGCCGACCTTGATCTCTTTCTCGATGGCGATCGTCGCGTCCGCGTACCGCAGCCGCAGGACCCGGTCGGACTCCTTCTCGACGACGAAGAGGGCGTTCGAAACGGCCTTCGTCGCCGCGGCGTCGCGGCCGAAGTCGAGCCCGAGCGGGCGGGGAAACTCGGGCGGCAGGGCGCGCACGAGGTCGAGCGGCCGGTTTTTCTCGTCCTGGTACTTCGCCAGGACGAAGGAGGTCAGGACTCCTCCGCGGTTGGAGAAGGTGGCCGTGAAGAGGTCATTGCCGATCCGGACGGTCTCCTCGGCCGGAGCGCTCGCGGGCGGCGGGAGGGCCGCCGGGGCCGACAGCGCCGGCGCAGAGGGAGCCTGAGACGAAGCCGCGCTGCCGGTCGTCGCCGTCGTGGTGACGGCCGAGACGGGCGTGGGCGAAAGGGCGGCCGGAGGCTTCGGGGGCTTGGGGACGAGCCATTCCCAGGCGAGAAGTACCAGCAGCGAGAGCCCGGCGGCGACGAGGAGGCGTTTCTCCAACGGTCGGTCTCGGCTCAGGGCACCGGATCCATCCCGCCGGGATGGAACGGGTGGCAGCGGAAGAGTCGCCGCAGGGCCAGCGCGCCGCCGCGCCCGAGGCCGTATCTCGCGATCGCCTCGCGGGCGAAAAGCGAGCAGGTCGGCTCGAAGCGGCAGGCTCGCGGCAGAATGGGCGAAAGGAACCTTTTGTAGAGATCGAGGAGCGCGATCACGATCCTCGACGGCCACTTCACCGGCGCGTTCGACGCGAGATCGCTCGCGACACGGCCGATCGGTAGTCCTCGAGAAGCTCGGAGAACGCGGCGGCGGCGCACGAGGGCCGCGCGTTGATGACCAGGCGCGCCGCGCCGATCGAGAGCTGCGGACGCGTGCGCCGGAAAATCTCGCGAAGCCGGCGCCGCACCCGGTTCCTCGTCACCGCGTTGCCGACCCGGCGCGAGACCGAGATCCCCAGGCGCGGCCGTGACGGGTCGCCCGTGGGCTGGCCCCTGGGATCGTCGAGAAGGAAAACCTGGATGTGGCGTCCGGAAACGCGCACCCCGGTGGCGTAGCACTCTTCGAATTCCCTGCGTTTGCGGAGGCGGTCGTCTTTCGAGAAGGTCTCGGAGACGGCCGGGCCCGAGTTCACACCGTGAGTTTCTTGCGCCCCTTGCGCCGGCGAGCCGAAATCACGGCGCGCCCGGCCCGTGTCCGCATCCGGACGAGGAAGCCGTGCGTGCGTTTGCGTCGCCGATTGTTGGGCTGGTAGGTGCGCTTCATAAAGAGGGCGAATCCTAGGTGCAGGGGGGTGAGAAGTCAAGGATCCGTAAGGAGGCGGGAGGCAGGCGGCGGAAGGCGGGATTTGGGACCTTTTACTGCCTCCGGATTCCTGCTTCCTGCCTCCTGTCCTCGCATATACTCCCGGCCCCCGGCTTCCCACAGGCTTCCACAGCTGTGGAAAACATGTGGAAATCCTGGCGCACACCATGACCGAGATCTGGACTTCCATTCTCAGACAGATCGAGTCGAAGCTCGATGCGAAAGAGCTGAAGACGTGGTTCGGCCCGACGCGCCAGCTCGATCTCGTCTCGTCCTCCAACGGCCCGGTCCTCACGATCCTGGTGCCGTCGCGCGTCTTCGCCGACTGGATCCAGTCGCGCCATGGCGAGTTGCTCGCTCGCGAGGCCGAAGCGGCGGGTTTTACGGGTCTCGAGATCCGCTTCGAGGCCTCCGCGTCGGAACCCGCCGGGGTCCCGACGCCGGCCGCGGCGACGGGGGACGCCGGCCCTCCCGGCGGCGCCGAGCGCCGGGTGACCGGGAATCCGCGGTTCACCTTCGAAACTTTCGTCGTCGGCTCGTCCAACCAGTTCGCCCATGCCGCGGCGCGCGCCGTCGCCGAGACGCCGTCCCGCTCTTACAACCCGCTCTTCCTGTACGGCGGCGTCGGACTCGGCAAGACGCACCTGATGCACGCAATCGCAGGAGAGGTCCTGCGGCGCAATCCCGGCGCCAACGTTCTCTACCTTTCGGCCGAACGCTTCCTGAACGATCTGATCAATGCCCTCCGCTTCGAACGCATGCATGAGTTCAAGCGGCGTTACCGCGAACTCGACGTGCTGCTCATGGACGACGTGCAGTTCATCGCCGGCAAAGACTCGACGCAGGAAGAGTTCTTCCACACCTTCAACGCGCTGCACGACGCGCAAAAGCAGATCGTCCTGACCTCCGACGCGCTGCCCAAGGAGATCCCGACGCTCGAGGAGCGGCTCCGCTCACGCTTCGAGTGGGGGCTGATCGCCGACATCCAGCCGCCGGATCTCGAGATGAAGGTCGCGATCATCCGCAAGAAGGCGGCCGCCGAGAAGGTCGAAGTCCCCAACGACGTGGCCATGTTCATCGCGGGCACGGTCAAGTCCAACATCCGCGAGCTCGAAGGGCGGCTGAACCGGGTCCTGGCCTTCTCGTCCCTGACCGGAAAGCCCCTGTCGGTGGAGCTCGCCCGGGAGACCCTGCGGGACATCGTGGGGACGGAGGAGCACAAGGCCGCCCCCTCCGAGATCCTGAAGACCGTGGCCTCCCACTACGGGCTGCGGGTGTCGGACATGAAGGCCAAGTCCAACGCCAAGCCGGTGGCCTTCCCCCGCCAGGTGGCCATGTACCTCTGCCGGAAGCTGACCGAGCTTTCCTATCCGGAGATCGGCCGCCTCTTCAACGACAAGCACCACTCGACGGTCATGCACTCGGTCGAAAAGATCGAGCGGATGATCGAGGACGACGCCGATTTCCGCAGGGTCATCGACGGTTTTCTGCAGGCCTATCGCTGACGCGGCAGGGTCCGCCCCGAGTTTTCCTCGCGTGCGTTTTCCGCATGCGTTCGCACGCTCGCGAAACGCTCCGCATCTGTGGAAGACGATGAGCCTCGTCCGCAGGATCGACCTCGATTTCGACCCCATTTTTATTGGGTTTTTTCGATGTTCGCGATTCTTCCGCGACCCTATTAATACGGTTAAATGTGATAGACTTTTTTCTCTTCTCGGAGGTGGGAAATCCCGATGGAATTGACGGTCAAAAGGGGTGACTTCTTGAATGAGCTCACGCTCATGCAGGGAGTCGTGGAGAGGAAGAACACGATTCCGATCCTCTCCAACATCCTGCTCCGGGCAGCCGACGGACATCTCTCGTTCACGTCCACCGATCTCGACCTGACTTTGCTCTCCCAGGCGGAAGCCAAAGTCACCCGGCCGGGCAGCGTGACGGTTCCGGCGAGGAAACTGTTCGACCTCATCCGGAATCTTCCCGAGGCCGACGTGAACCTGAAGCTTCTCGACAACCACTACCTCGGGGTGACCTGTCAGAGGTCGAACTTCCGCCTGGTGGCCCAGCCGGCCGAGGATTTCCCGACTGTACCCAAGGTAGAGGCCAAAAAGGGGGTTTCATTCCCCCTTGACCTCTGGAAGAGATTGACCCGTAAGGTTTTATACGCAGTGTCCGCCGAAGAGACACGGTTTCAGCTCATGGGAGCGCTTCTCAAGGACAAGGGTAAAGAGTTCGAGCTCGTCGCCACGGACGGCCATCGGCTCTCCCTGATCGACTTTCCGAAGGAAGACGCCAAGGCGACGGTGCCGAACGTCCTGATTCCGAAGAAAGCCCTGGCCGAGATCCTGAAGATGGACGGGGGATCCGAGCCCCGGCTCGAGATCCGACACTCCGAGAATCACCTGCTCTTCACCGTCGGGAGCCGGCAGCTCATCGCCCGGCTTCTGGACGTGAATTTCCCGGACTACGAAAAGATCCTCTCGAAGAACAACGACCGCGTCGCGCTGGTGCCGACGGGAGCGACGAAGGACGCGATCCGCCGCGTCTCGCTGTTTTCCTCGGAGCGGTCGCGCGGCGTGAAGCTCTCGTTCGAGAAGGACCTGCTCACGGTGGCGTCGGCGAGCCAGGAGCTCGGCGAGGGCCACGAGACGCTCGACGTCTCCTTCGACGGCGAGCCGCTGTCGATCGGGCTCAACGCGCAGTACCTCCTGGATTTTCTGGAGGAGGCGGAGACCGAAACGGTGCGGCTCGAGTTGAAGGACGAAAACACCCAGTGCCTGTGTCAGCCGGAGGGAGGCCTCGAGGGCGCCTCCCGGTATCTGTACGTCGTCATGCCGATGCGTCTCTGAACTCTCGAGGTGGGACTAGATCGCTTGCAGCTTTCCGAGATCTCGAACCAGGGCTTCCGCAACCTCTCCCCCGACCCCGTGTTTTTCGGCGCGGGGGTCACGCTGATCACGGGAGAGAACGCGCAGGGCAAAACGAACCTCCTCGAGGCTGCGGCCCTCGTGTGCGGGCAGCGCTCCTTTCGCGGGGCGACGTCGGCGGCGATGGCTCGCGACGGCGAGGCGTTTTCGATCACCGGGACGCTGGAGGCGGCGTCGGGACCGGAGCGGGTCACCGTGTCCTGGACGCGCGCGGGGGGCCGGGAGTTCCGGCGCGGCGAGAAGACGGCCGGGTTCCGCGAGGTTTCAGGCCTGGCCCCCGCGGTGTTCCTCGCGCCCGAACATCGGGAGCTGCTGATCGGCTCTCCTTCGGCGCGGCGGCGGTTTCTGGATCGGCTCGTGCTCGGCCTGAAGCCCGCGGCCGGAGACGATCTCGCGCGCTACGGCACGGCCCTTCGGGAGCGCAATGCGCTGCTCGCGCGGTCTCGCCGGGCGGGCGCCGGAGGACACGCGGCGGCTCCGGGCGAGCTCGAGGCGTGGACGGAGGAGCTTTCGGTCGCGGGGGCGGCGGTGCGCCGGCATCGGCGCGCGGCGCTGGGCCTCTGGTACGAAGAGTTCGAGCTTCTGGCGCGCGAGGCCGGCGAGGCCTATCGCGGCGTGCGCGCCGAGTATTCGGCGGCGGGTGACTCGGCGGAAGAGTTGCGGGCGGCCTGCCAGCGACTCCTGCCGCTGGAGCGGCGCCGCGGGTATTCGCTCGCAGGCCCGCACCGAGATGATCTGCTCTGGACGCGAGACGGCCGTCCGCTGGCCTCCGAAGCCTCCTCGGGCGAAGTGGCGCGCACGGTCGCGCTCGTGAAGCTCGCGGAGTGGAGCGCCGTGGCGAAGTCGGCGGGCGAGCCGCCGCTGTTCGTCGCCGACGACTTCGACGCCGGCCTTTCCGAAAGCTGGGTCGAGGAGTTCTTCGACGCGCTGCCGGCCCACGCCCAGGTGCTGTTGACGACCACGGCGCCTCCCGCCCGCTTCGGGTTTGGAGCATCGAAACACCCTGCGGCGGTCCTGGAAATACAGCGGGGAAGCGTCCGGGCGGCGGCGCCGCACGAACACTTTTCTTCCGCCGC
>Ga0207691_10001214_pt1 | contig 25680 bp, 26 predicted proteins | sample KBSM13metaG_FD_184327 | JGI IMG/M metagenome (GOLD analysis project Ga0207691, IMG submission 184327) | Miscanthus rhizosphere microbial communities from Kellogg Biological Station, Michigan, USA - KBS M1-3 metaG (SPAdes) (version 2) | ecosystem: Host-associated > Plants > Roots > Rhizosphere >...
CACATCGACCACGGGAAGACGACGCTGTCGGACCGCATCCTCCAGGCCTGCGGCGCCGTGAGCTCGCGCGAGATGCACGCGCAGATGCTGGACGACATGGAGCTCGAGAAGGAGCGCGGCATCACGATCAAGGCCCGCGCCGTGACCCTCCAGTACGAGGCGAAAGACGGGAATACGTACGTCCTCAACCTGATCGACACGCCGGGCCACGTCGACTTCTCCTACGAGGTCTCACGCTCGCTCGCGGCTTGCGAGGGCGCCATCCTCGTGGTCGACGCGACCCAGGGCGTCGAGGCCCAGACGCTGGCCAACGCCTATCTGGCGACGCACCACAACCTGACGATCATTCCGGTCATCAACAAGATCGACCTTCAATCCGCCGAGCCCGAGAAGGCGCGCGAGCAGATCGAGCAGGTCGTCGGCATTCCCGCAGACGACGCGGTCCTCACATCCGCGAAGATGGGCATCGGCATCGACGAGCTCCTCGAGAGGATCGTCCGCGACATCCCTCCTCCGAAAGGCGACCCGAAAGCACCGCTCAAGGCGTTGCTCTTCGATTCCTGGTACGACCCCTATCGGGGCGTGACCTCGCTCGTGCGGATCGTCGACGGCAAGCTCGAGCGGCGGATGAAGATTCGTGCGATGGGCACCGGACTCGAGACGGACGTGGAGGCGCTGGGCGTTTTCCGCCCGCAGCCCGAGGACGTTGCCGAGCTCTCGGTCGGCGAGGTCGGATCCTTCTGGGGCAACATCAAGGACCTTCACTCGACCCGCATCGGCGACACGATCACCGAGACCGGCCATCCGACGGCGGAGCCGCTCGAGGGCTTCGCCGAGGCCAAGCCCATGGTCTTCGCCGGCCTCTTTCCGACGGATGCCGACGAGTACGCCAACCTCCGCGATGCCATGGAGAAGCTCCGCCTCAACGACGCGTCGTTCTCGTTCGAGCCCGAAAACTCGACCGCCCTGGGCTTCGGGTTCCGCTGCGGCTTCCTCGGCCTCCTCCACATGGAGATCATCCAGGAGCGGCTGGAGAGGGAGTTCGACCTCCAGCTCATCACGACGGCGCCCGGCGTGAACTACCGCGTCACGACCACGAAGGGCGAGATTCTCGAGATCGTCAATCCCAATCACCTGCCCGCGCCCAATTACATCGTGCGGATCGAGGAGCCGTACATCACGGCCACCATCATCACGCGCGACGATTTCCTCGGCGGGCTCCTCAAGCTGTGCGAAGACCGCTCGGGCACGCAGAAGTCGCTGGAGTACCTCGCGGCCAACCGCGTGGTCCTCACATACGACTTTCCGCTGAACGAGGTCGTCCTCGACTTCTACGACAAGCTCAAGTCGATCTCGAAGGGCTACGCCTCGTTCGACTACGAGTTCCAGGGTTACCGGGAGGGCGATCTCGTCAAGCTCGACCTGCTGGTGAACGGGGACCCGGTCGACGCGCTTTCCCTCATCGTCCACCGGGAACAGGCCGTCTTGAAGGGCCGTTTTCTGACCGCGAAGATGAGAGAAATCATTCCCCGGCAGATGTTCGAGGTGGTGATCCAGGCCGCGATCGGCTCGAAGATCATCGCCCGCGAGCAGGTCTCGGCGATCCGGAAGAACGTGCTCGCGAAGTGCTACGGCGGCGACATCACGCGCAAGCGAAAGCTGCTCGAGAAACAGAAGGAGGGCAAGAAACGCATGAAGCGGGTGGGCCGAGTGGACATCCCGCAGGAGGCGTTCCTCGCCGTGCTGAAAGTCGAATGACAGAGAAAAAAGACAAGAGAGACAAAGAGAAGGCCGGGACCGGCGAGGCGGCGGAGGAGGACGCGAAGCGCCACTCCACCGCGCGCGAGTGGTACGAGTCGCTGCTGGTCGCGGGAGTGTTCGTCCTCTTCGTCCGGACCTTCGTCGTCCAGACCTACCAGGTCCCGACGGGGTCGATGGAGCGGACGATCCTGGTCGGCGACCACCTGCTCGTCAACAAGTTCGCCTATGCGCCGCGCCTGCCGGCGCTCAAGAAGTTCCTCCCCTACCGCGACGTGAAGCCCGGCGACATCGTCGTCTTCAAGAAACCGGGCGACGACATGAATCCCGGCAACGTGCTCGTCAAGCGGGCCGTCGCCCAGGGCGGCGACACGGTCCAGGTGCGGGACAAGCGCCTCTTCGTCAACGGAAAGCCGTCCGACGACGCTCCCATCCAGCACATCGATCCCGAGACCTACCCGGACGAACCGACCGTGCCGGACATGGCGCGCCGCCGCGATCAGTTCGGCCCCTTCCAGGTGCCGCCCAACTCCTTCTTCGGGATGGGCGATAACCGCGACAACTCGCTCGACTCGCGCTACTGGGGCGCGATTCCGAGGGGCAACATCTTCGGCCGGCCCTCGGTCCTCTACTGGTCCTACGAGGCGGAGCCGAACTCTCACATCTGGAAAGGGCCGGTCGCCAAGATTCGCCAGCTCTTCGACGTGGCCGTCCACTTCTTCTCGCGGACGCGATGGGACCGGATGTTCACAGTGGTGCGCTAGTCGCCGACGCGAGGCGGTCCCCCGGGCGGCCGTTCCGCGATCGGGCGGACCCGCTCGTGGCGGCCGTCGTGTTCGCGTTGTTCGCGCGGACGTTCCTGTTCCAGGCGTTCGCGGTCCCCTCTCCGTCGATGGAAAAGAACGTGCTCACCGGCGATCGCCTGCTCGTCAACAAGTTTCTCTACGCGCCGCTTTCGGAACCGCTCGCGCGAGCGATGCCGGCCCGGAGCGTGCGGCGGGGCGACGTCGTGGTCTTCCGCTTCCCTCAGAACCCGTCGCGGGACTTCATCAAGCGCGTCATCGGGCTTCCGGGGGAGACCGTGGCCATCCGCGACCGGATGGTCACGATCGACGGCCGGGTTCTGAACGAGCCCTACGTGTTCCACGCCGACGACCGCGTCTGGCCGGACGATGCGAGCGTCCCGGAGGAGAAGCGGCGACGGGACCAGCTCGCGCCGACGCGGATCCCGGAGGGCGCCTGCTTCGTGATGGGCGACAACCGCGACGACTCGAGCGACAGCCGGGAGTGGGGACCGGTTCCGGAGCGAAACCTCGTGGGGCGCGGGCTCCTGGTGTACTGGTCGCTCGCCCCCGCCTCCCCCGACTCGCCCGGCGGGGCCGCGATCTTCGCCGCCATACGCGACGTATTCACGCGGACGCGGTGGGATCGGACGTTTCTGCCGGTGCGATAGTCTCCGGGACAGGTTAAAATCGCTCAGATCTCCGGAGGAAATGCATGGAACGGTCACGGCTACGGAGCGTACGCGGCGGGGCGAACTTCGGGTGCATCGTATGGCTCGTCGTCCTCGGCGTCGTCGCGTACCTGATGTGGAAGGTCGTCCCGGTCAAGATTGCGACCTCCGAGTTCTACGACACGATGCAGGAGCAGGCCGCGTTCGGCTCGATCAAGGACCCCAAGTTCATCGAGTTCGAGATCCTGAGGAAGGCCGAACAGCTCCAGCTCCCGATCAAGAAGGAAAACCTCAAGATCACGAAGTCCCGCGAGGCCATCACGGTCGAAGCGCACTACGTGATCACGATCGACTTCTTCAACGGCGCCTACAAGTACGTCTGGAAGTTCGATCCGGTGGTGCAGCGACCGCTGTTCGCGGTGTAAAGAAGGCTTTCAGCCGTCCGCTGTCCGCTCTCCGCCGGAAGCGGCGTGGCTCAAGCTGGCTGGCGGACGGCGGATCGCGGATGGCGGACAGCTGATGGCGGAACCGCAGCCGACCTTCTCGATCTCCGCCGTATCCCGGCGGACCGCCATTCCCGTCTCCACGCTCCGCTTCTACGAGAAGGAGCTTCCGGGCCTCTTCCACATCCGCAAGACCCGAGGCGGGCATCGACGCTACGGCGAAGAGGACGTGGCGCGTTTTGTCACCGTGCGCCGCCTGACCGAATCGGAAGGGCTCGGGCTGGCCGACGTGCGCCGTGTGTTGATGTCCCGAGGCGACGCGGAGGCTCTCCGCGTCGAGGTCGATCGCGTCCGCGAAACCGGCGCCGCCGACGGCCAGTCCTTGCGCGATCTGGAGCGCCGGGTGGCGGCGCTCGAGGCTCGAATCGCGGCCATCGAGGCTGCCCCCGCAAAGAAGGGCTGGCTGCGCCGAACGCCCTGAAGGGTGTCCTGGCGGGAATTTTCGAAGCGGCCCCGGGATTTCGGGCCGGTTAAGGAGGAAGGAGTCACACGATGAAAAACCTGCGCATTGCCCTGAGTCTCGCCGCGGTCCTGGCCTTCGCGGCCGCCGGAGTCGCCCTGGCCGACGGGCCCGCGATCGGCGCCGCCGCGCCGAGCTTCCAGCTCACAACGGTCGACGGAAAGACCTTTTCCCTCGCCGACGCCGAAAAGGCCAACAAGGCCGTCGTCCTGATGTTCATCGCGACGAAATGCCCCTACTCGAACGGGTACAACGACCGCATGCGGCAGATGGCGGCCGACTACTCGGCGAAAGGCATCCTCTTCGTCGGCATCAACAGCAACAAGACCGAGCCCGAGGACGAGGTCAAGGCGCACGCCGCGAAGAACAAGTGGAACTTCACGCTCGCGAAGGATCCGGACAACAAGGTCGCGGATCTCTACGGCGCCAACAAGACCCCGGAGATCTACGTCGTCGGACCGAACGGAAAGCTTCTGTATCACGGCCGCATCGACGAGAACTACGAGGAGCCCTCGAAGGTCACCTCGCCCGACCTGAAGAACGCCCTCGACCAGATCCTCGCCGGCCAGCCGGTGGCGAAGACCGAGACGAAAGCGTTCGGCTGCTCGATCAAGCGTGCCTAGAAAGCCTCTCATCCTGACGCGCACGACCGGGGCGGCCATCGCGGCCGCCCTTGTCCTTGCTTCCGGCCTCATCGCCGCCCCGAATGCCTCGAAGCTGGCGGGCGAGCTGGACGCGGGGAGCTACTCGTCCGCGGTCGCGAAGCAGAAGGGCCAGGTCGTGCTCGTCAACTTCTGGGCGACCTGGTGCGTCCCCTGCCGCGAGGAGTATCCCGACCTCACGAGGCTCGAGAAGGCGTATCGGGGCAAAGGTCTCTCGGTCTTCGGCGTGTCGATCGACTCCGCCAAGGACCTCGCCGCCGTGGACAAGTTCCTCGCGAAGATGAAGCCAGACTTCCCCAATTATCGAAAGGCCAGCGGGGGCGATGATCAGGTCTTCATCGAGTCCGTGGACAAGGACTGGGGCGGCGAGCTCCCCTTCACCGTTCTCTACACACGCGACGGGAAGAAGGCGAAGGTCCTCTCGGGACAGCAGACTTACGACGATTTCGAGACCGCGGTGAAAGCGCTGCTCCGGTAGGGTCCCCGCTTCGTCGCCGGAATCCCATTTTCAGGACAGGCCGTCCCGCGGATCGGACGGTTTATCTCAGAGATCCGTAAAAAGGCCGTACACCCGACCTGGACCGGGATTTGCTAATGTTCGTTGCCGGGTCGAGAAAACGTCCGCAAACAGGAGATAAATGATGAAGCGATTGACCACCTGGATCCTCGCGTCCGTGGCCCTCGCCCTGGCGGTCCCCGCTCTGGCGGAGCGGCAGCCGGGCGGCAAGACGAGGGTCGTGCCCCGAGAGGCTTCCACCCCGGCGAAGACCGCCCGTGTCGAGCCCAAGGCCGGCGCCGATGCTTACTCGGCTCAAGTCAACATCGTGACGCGGGTCCAGGGAACGGCCTTCTTCCGGACGGCCATCGACATCACGAACAACACCGACGTCGAAGGCGTGATCGCTCGGGTCCAGTACTGCTACACCGTTTCAGGGGGGTTTGCCGGGTGCACGCCTCCGACGGACATCACCCTCCTGTCCTTCTTCAACTTTCACACCGACGACATCATCGACTACCTTGGCAGCCTCGGCGTTGTCGGGCCCGACGCGCAGGCATCGTCGTTCGGGACGCTTCTCGTCACCTTCGACGGCGTCCCCTCGGCCTTTGGGTGGGAGGGCACCGTCACGGCCCGCACGTACAGCGCCTACCAGGACAACCCGGCGAACGGCACCCTCGCCATCGCCTATCCTGGTTCGCTCTTCTTCGAGTCGGCGAACACGACGCTCGTCGGGACGATCCGTGACACCCACGCCGTCACGCCGACGCCCGCGGCCGGCGCGCTCCGCACCAACCTCGGCATCACGAACACCGACTTGAACGGTACCGGCCCCGTCGACGTCGACCTGTCGTTCTTCGACGTCACCGAGGGCTCGGCGACCAACGGCCAGCGCGTCGGCAACATCATCGCGGTCGACGGTATCCAGTCCGGCGAGGTCCGCCCGCTCAGCAACATCTGGAGCCTCGCCGCGATCCCGTCGAGCGTGACATCGGTGATCGTGTTCGCCGACGTCGTGAACCCGACTTCGGGCTTCCCGACGATCGAGGGGTACGCGAACATCCTCTCCGCCGGCACCCAGGACGGCGCCTACTTCGAGCTGAAGTGCGCCGACACCGACTTCTGCGGAAATTGAACGAATTCGCGAGCGCCTCGCGCTCGCGAGATTCGTTCATCCCGAGGAGCGCAGCGACGAGGGATCCCGGACTTGATCGGGATCACGAGGCTGATACCGACCCCGGCGAAAGCCGGGGTCTTTCGTTTGTCAGGAAACCGCGGCGTGCGACTCCGGGATCCCTCGGCCTTCGGCCTCGGGATGACGATTTGAAAGTGACGCCGTCACAACGGCGCCACTTTCAAATCCGACTGGGTCGCACTCCCCCCGCGGCGATGTCGCGCCGGATGTGCTTGCCCTCGAACTGGATCCGGTCGGCGGCTTCGTAGGCCCGCATCGCCGCTTCGGTCATCGACGGCGCGGTCGCCGTCACGACGAGGACGCGGCCGCCCGCGGTCACGAGACGGTCGCCGTCGCGGGCCGTGCCGGCATGGAAGAGCTCGACTCCGGGCATCCGCGCCGCGTCGGCGAGCCCGAGGATGGGCTTTCCGTGCTCGTAATTGCCGGGGTACCCGTTCGCCGCGAGCACGACGCCCACGCAAGCCTCGTTCTTGACCTCGAGCGGCAGGAACCGGTCGAGGCCGCCCGTCGCCGTGGCGAGCATGACGTCCGCCATGTCGGACGTGACGCGCGGCAGGATCACCTCGGTCTCGGGATCGCCGAACCGCGCGTTGTACTCGAGGACCTTGGGGCCCGACTCCGTGACCATCAGCCCCGCGTAGAGCACGCCCTTGAAGCCGCGGCCCTCCGCCTGGAGGCCCTTGAACGTCGGCCAGAGGATGTCGCGCAGGACCTGCGAGGCGGTCTCCGCGTTCAGGACGCCGGCGGGAGAATGCGCGCCCATGCCGCCGGTGTTGGGCCCGCGGTCGCCGTCATAGACCTTCTTGTAGTCGCGGGCGGTCGGCAGCGGAACGCAGACCTCTCCGTCGAAGAGCGCCAGAAACGACGACTCCTGCCCGCGGAGGAACTCTTCGACGAGAACCCGGTCGCCGGCGGCGCCGAAGACGCGCTCCTGGAAAAAGAGGCGGAGCGCGCGCTCGGCATCCTCCGCGGAATCCAGGATCAGGACACCCTTCCCGCCGGCGAGACCGTCGGCCTTGAGGACCACCGGAAAGCCGTACGTCTTGAAGGCTCTCCGGGCCTCGTCGGCGGACTGGCAGATCGTGGCGTCGGGGGTCGGGATCTTGTGGCGCCAGAAGAATTCCTTCGAGAAGACCTTGGAGGACTCGATCTGCGCCGCGAGGCGCGTCGGCCCGAAGATCGGAAGCTCCCGCTTGATGAACTCGTCCGCGATCCCGAGCGACAGCGGCAGCTCCGGGCCCACGACCGTCAGGTCGACGTGGAGCTTCTCCGCGAGGTCGGCGATCTCCACGATGTCGGAGACCGCCACCGGAAGACAGTCGGCGACTTCGGCAATGCCCGGGTTGCCGGGAGCGCAAAAGATCTCTTCGACGAGCGAACTGCGATGAAGCGACCAGCAGAGCGCGTGCTCGCGCCCGCCGCCGCCGATCACGAGAATCTTCATTGGCCGGCATTGTATCGCCGGACTCAGGACCGGGGGCGCTTGCGCTTCTTCGAACCGGAACCGGAACCGGACTTGCGCGGCTTGCGCTCTCGCGCATCGTCGTCGCCCGGAGCGATCGGAGCGACTTCGACGAAGTCGTGCCGTCCCGGCAGCGATATCAGCGTCTCGAGGTAGCCGTAGGGCGGAAGCTCCAGGCCGAACCGGCCGCGCTCGCGCACGGTCACGCCTCCGCCCCGCGCCTTGGCTTCGAAGGCGAGCGCGCGCCCCGGCCAGCGCCGGTGACCGTGGTTGGTGGCGCGCACGCGGCAGAGGGTCACCTGCTCGCTCGAGGAATAGGGGTCGCGCGTGATGGTCAGACGGACCTCGGCCCACGGGTTTTCGAACATGTCGGGATCGGCGGCGAGAAGCAGGAAGCAGAGGGGGAAGATCCGATGCATGGCGGCTCCTTTCGAGGAGCCGACGGGCGCGCGCCGCGGCGGGGCGGGCGATGAGGACCCGGGCATTGTAGCGGAAGCCCGCCCCGACCCGTTACCGCGTGGTAACCTAAAGACGGCTCTTTGAGGTCATCGAGAGTGGGCGAGGGACCGGCCCGAAACCCGCCTCCGCCGACCGGAAGCCTGACCGGCGCCGGCCGCGAAGACGGAAGACCCCACGGCAACCGGACCGCGCATCGCGGCGCGGATCGACAGGTGCCAATTCCGGATTCTCCGCTGGAATGCGAAGAAGAAGATGAGGGCGCCGCGAACCGGTCCTGAGAGATCGGGCGCCTCTCGTCGAGAGGCTTTTTGTTTTTGCGGCCTTCAAAATGAAAAAAGACTTCCGCAAGGCGATCGCCGAAGAAGTGCTGCTCGCCGACGGTGCGATCGGCACCCTGCTCACGTCGCGGGGCGCCTCACCCGAGCAGGCGCGCTCCCCTCTCAATCTCTCCGACCCGGAGTCCGTGCGCGAAGTCCACGAGGACTACCTCGAAGCCGGCGCCCGGATCCTGACGACGAACACCTGGGACGCCAACCGCGTGAAGCTGACGTCGCATGAGTGGGCCGACTCGCTCGAGAAGATCAACCGCGAGGGCGTGCGGCTGGCCCGCGAGGCGGCCGCCGGCGAGCTCGTGTTCGTGGCCGGCTCGATCGGCCCCCTCGGCGCGCTCGTCAAGCCGTACGGTTCGCTGCAGCTCTCTCAGGTGCGCGAGATCTTCGAGGAACAGGCGCGCCTGCTCCTCGAGTCGGGCGTCGACCTCATCCTGCTCGAGACCTTCGGAAGCCTCCTCGAGGCCGCCGAAGCGGTGCGGGCGATCCGCGCGCTCTCGGCCGAGATCCCGCTCGTGGCCGAGATGACGTTCCTCGCGGACGGACGGACGGCCTTCGGTGAAGCCGCGACCCACTCCCTCGCGACCCTCGCGCTCGCGGGAGCCGATGCAGTCGGCATGAACTGCACCCTCGGACCCCAGGAGACTCACGATCTCTTCGTCCGGCTGGGAGCCGCCGTGTCCGCGCCCCTGTCCGTGATGCCGAACGCCGGGTATCCGAGCGTGGTCCACGGCCGCAACGTGTATCTCTCCTCGCCCGACTACCTGCGGGAATACGCCGCGGCTTTCGTCGAGGCCGGCGCCGCGATCGTCGGCGGCTGTTGCGGCACCACACCCGAGCACATCCGCGCGATGGCCCGGGAAGTCAGCGGCCGCAAGCGCGCGAATGCCGCGAATCCCATCTCGGTGGTGATCGAATCCGAGGTCGAGCACATCGCGCCGCCCGAGATCGAGACCTCGCGCCTCAAGCGCAAGCTCGCCGAATCCGACGAGTTCGTCGTGACCGCCGAAGTCGAGCCGCCGAAGGGGGCCGACTGCGCCACGGCGATCGAGGGCGCGCGGCTCATGAAGGCCGGCGGCGTCGACGCGGTCAACGTCACCGACAACCCCATGGCGCGCCTGCGCATGTCTTCGATCGCGGTGGCCGCGCTCATCCAGCGCGAGACCGGCCTCGAAGCCGTCGTCCAGATCACGACGCGGGACCGCAACGTCCTGGGCCTCCAGTCGGATCTTCTCGGGGCGGCGGGCCTCGGCCTGAAGGCGATCCTGTGTCTGGGCGGCGATCCTCTGAAGATCGGCGACTATCCCCAGGCCAAGCAGGTCTCCGAGGTGGACGTGCTCGGCCTGCTGCGGATGGCCAAGGGCCTCAATTCCGGAGCCGACCTCGCGGGCAACGCGATCGGCTCCCCGACGCGCTTCGCGATCGCCTGCGCCGCCAACCCGGCCGCCAAGGACCAGGAGGTCGAGTTTTCGAAGCTGCGGGCCAAGATCGAGGCGGGAGCGACCTTCGCGCAGACGCAGCCCGTGTACGACCTCGACTCCCTCGCCCGATTCCTGGAGCGGCCCGAGGCGAAGGCCATCCCGATCCTCATCGGCTTGATCCCCCTGCTTTCGCTCAAGCAGACGCTCTTCTTCGCGAACGAGGTCCCGGGCGTCGTCGTCCCTCAGGCCATCCAGGACCGTATGCGGCGCGCGGCCGAGCGCGGCGCGGAGCACGAAAGAGCCGAGGGTCTCGCCATCGCCCGGGAGCTCGCGGCCGGGATCGCCGGCCTCGCCCGGGGCATCCACGTGATGCCCATGGGCAAGTACAAGACCGCGAGCGAGATTCTCCAGGCGATCCCCCGCCAGAGCGCTCCGGATCCCCGAACGACCGCGTAGCGCGTAGCCGCCTCGCCGCGGGAGCCACGACGCCGCGGACCGGGGGTTGCGGCGCAACGCAGCCGCGAAACCTCCCGGAATCCCCGGTTCCCGCGGCTCGTTTCCACGTGCGGGCCGGACTTGAATAGAATCCGGCCGAGACGCGGCGGGACCGGCCGGACCGACGGAATGGCGCCGCCCAAAAGGAGAACGATGAACACGACCAAGCGCACGGCGATGGGGCTCGCCGCTCTTCTGACCGCCGGCTACCTGCAGGCCGGCGCCCAGTGCCGTGTCAAGGGCGTTGTCGGCGACGCCGGTGGAGCGGCCCTGGGCGATGCGACGATCATGATCACCACCCCGAGCCTGACGACCTTTCACACGGATCTGAAGTCGGACGCCAAGGGCGTGTGGAGCACGCTGCTTCCCGACTGCACGATGCCGTACCACTTCAAGTTCGAAAAGGACGGCTACGTCACATACGAGATCGACAAGAAAATTCCGATCGGCGACATCGCCACGGTCGACGCGAAGCTGACGAACAAGACCGAAGCGCAGGCCAAGGCCCAGGCCGCCGCCGCTCCGAAGATGTCCGCGAACGAGAAGGCCGTCGTCTCGTTCAACTCGGGCGTCGAGGCGCTCCAGGCCGGAGACAAGCCCGCGGCCGAGGCCAAGTTCCTCGAAGCCGTGAAGACGAACCCCGACCTCCCCGCGGGCTGGCAGGCTCTCGCCCAGCTGGCGTACGAGAAAAAGGATTGGGCGAAGACGATCGAGTACGGACAGAAGGCCACGGATCTCGACACCTCGCTCACCGGCCTTTACCAGATGATGGCCGACGCCGCGCGTCAGATGGGCGACAAGGCGAAGGCCGCCGAGTTCTCCGCGGCGTATGCCGACGCCAATCCCGACTCCCCCGAGATCCTCTACAACAAGGGCGTCGAGGCCTACAACAAGGGAAAGATGAAGGACGCCGAGGCCACGCTCCAAAAAGCCGTCGAAGCAAAACCGGATTTCGCGAACGCGCACTACCTGCTGGGCATGGCCTGCTTCAACCAGAACAAGAAGGGGCCGGCGAAGGAGCACTTCGAGAAGTACCTCGAGCTCGACCCCAACGGGAAGGAAGCCTCGACGGTGAAGGAGCTGCTGCCGCTCCTGAAATAGTCCGGCGGTTTTCGACCTACCGGGACCGGGAATCGAGCCGCGAGATCACGCCGTGGACCCAGCGGAGCAGCGCATCGAACACGTCGCCTTCCGGCCGGGCGTGGCGACGCGAACGGCCGAAGGGGTACGTCTCGTCCATCGCGACCGCCCTCACCTGGACGGTGGGCCGATTCTCGACGAACTCCAGGTCGTAAGGGATTTGCATGATGGCCACTCGGGGTGCAATCCACGAGCCACGAAGGAATGTCATCCAAATGCCTGATACAACGTTGTTTATTGGATCCGGCGGGCCGCGGCATGACAGTGAAAGATGTGCGGGCTCCCACATCCCCGACAATTTCTGACAGGCGTCCGACAGAGCCGCAGGGCCGCGAGAGAGAATCCGGACCGTGGGCCGCGAGGGTGCTTTCAAAGACCGACCGCTCTGGCGGCGTCTCCAGACGATCCACCACGAGATCAAGGAGGGCCGCTTTCCGAACACGAGCTCGCTCGCGGCGGAGCTCTCCGTCTCGACCAAGACGGTGCAGCGCGACCTCGACTATCTCCGCGACGAGCTCGACGCGCCGATCGAGTTCCGCCGCGAGGAGAACGGCTACGCGTACTCGCGCGACGACTACGTGCTCCCTTTCCTTCCGGTCGACGGCGCCGACCTCTTCGCGATCGGGGTGGCGGCGCAGGTGCTCCTGTTGCTCGGCGGCACGCCGCTCGCGCAGACGCTCTCCTCGTGCTACGAGCGGCTCGCCCGGCTCATGCCGCCGAGCGTGCGCCTGAGGCCCGAGATCGTCCGCGAGATGCTGACGCTGCGCTCGGTGGCTTTCCGGCCGGTGCCGGAGGAAACCTGGCTCGCCGTGTCCGAGGCCCTGCAGAGGGGCGTGGCGCTCTCGATTCAGTACCGGCATCCGGGAGAGAGCCCCGGCGAGCCGCGCACGATCCGTCCGTATGCGCTCGTGCTCGCCGGCCGCGACTGGATGATGCTCGCCGAGGACCAGTCCCAGATCAAGAACTTCTACCTCGGGCGCATTGCGAGCGCGCGCGTGACGAGCGAGCGGTACGCGATCCCGAAGGACTTCGACGCCGACGCGTTCTTCCGCAACACGTTCGGAATCTTCGTCGGGAAAGGGCCCGCGTTCCGTTTCCGCGTCCGCTTCTCCCCCGAGGTCTCCGGCGAGATCCGCGAGATGGTGTGGCACCCGAAGCAGAAGATCGAAACGGATTCCGCAGGGCGGGCGATTCTGGAGCTTCCGGCGGAAGCGTTGCGCGAGGCCCGGCGGTTCATCCTCGCTTACGGCCGGCATGCCGAAGTGCTCTCGCCTCCGGAGCTGGTGGAGGAAATGCGGGCCGAGGCCAGCGCCCTGGCGAAGACCTATGGCGTCGCGTCGGCGGGTCGGCCCCGCGCCGCCGCAACCACGAGCGGAAACCGGAAGAAGTCGGGCTCCGCCCGGCGTTCTTGAGGCAGCCATGAAGTCGACGACGGGTGTCCTTCTCCTGGTTTGTCTCGCCTGGGCGGGTCTCGCCGTGACCGGATGCGGTCCCGCGCCCATACGGCCGGTGTCGTACCCCGATCCCAACGTCAGCTGCCCGGGGGGTCTGATCTCGTGGAATCTCGATGTCCAGGATCGCCGGGCGCATCCGGAGGAGAGCGAGAAGATGATCGCGACCGTCCGCGACGGCGTTCAGAGCTCCTTTCCGGGATGCCGCTGGACGCCGGGCGCGCCGCCCGAGGGCAGCAGTGCGGCGACGATCACGATCGTCGTCCACCGGCTGGGCGTCGCGGAGCACGACCGCTATCAGGACGCGGCAGCGGAATGGACGGTAACGGCGTCCACCGCCAGCGGAAGCACGCTGACCAGCTTCGACGCGGACGAACAGGAGTCCCGCCCCGCCTACAGCGGCGCCGACGAGGAGGCCCTCAACGAGGCCTTCCGCAAGGCGCTGCAGCGCACCGTCCGAGGGCTGGCCGCTCTGCAGCAACTCGGGTCAACACGTCCCCCGGAGGGGACGTTCCTGGCGACGCGATCTGCCGAGGACGAACGCGCTGCCTCGGCCGTAACCCGATGAGGGGCCGCTGCTTCGCCGGGCGCCGCGCCCGGCGCGGGCGTGCGCGCGAGTGCTGGAACGGATCTCGCTACTCACGCCTGCCGGAGGAATCATGAGAACGTCCTTGGCTCCAAGAAGTTTCATCCGGGCGCTCGGCCTCGCCCTCGCGCTTCCCCTGACATTCGCCGCGGGCGCGCCCCTTTCCGCGGCGACGCCCGACAAGATCTACGAGATCGCGTCCATGCTGCAGGGACGCTTCGAGGGATCGACGCCGGGCAACAATCTCGTCCTCAGCATGAGCACGATCACGATCGATCCGGCGCACCCCTGGGACGTCTTCGTCCAGGTCACCGGCCGCTTCGAGAAGGACATCGTCCGCCAGCAGGGAGTCATCCGTCTCGAGTCGCAGGGCGAGGACATCTACTTCACGTACATCCCGCACTTCGATCCGGCGGTGACAGTGCTCTCGAACGACGTCGGCAGCTTCACCGAACGGGAGCTGACGTCCGCATGCAGCTTCATCATGAAGCCGGCGGGCGACGGTTTCGCCGGCGAGACGCTCGGCATCACGGCCTGCGCGCTCTCGATGCGCGGCGCCATCGGCAAGTGGTCCGTGGAGCTCGAGCCCGGCGGCATCCGCCTGCGCAGCGTCAAGACGGGAGAAACGCTGAGATTTACGCAGACGGAGAAGGGAAAGAAGTCGTAGCCCCGGGGGGCTTCGCCCTCCGAGCGGCCCGGGCTGGCGGTCGTTTCCTACCCGCCCTCCGGTAGATATTTCCGCGCAATCTGCTTCACGGGCTCCGAAAAGTCGCCCTTGATGACCCAGCGCAGGAAACCCGGCTCCTCGCGGCTGATGTCCTTGAGCCGGCGGCCACGGTTCTTGCCGAAGTTGACCGTGGGCTCACCATTCACGAGGCGGAAGCGGCCCTCGGGATCGAGGTCCTGGTCGATGCCCGCGCAGAACATGTCGTGCAGCTCGGACACCGAACGCGGGAGCTCGAGGTAGCGCGCGAGCTGGCCCGCGAAAACCCGCAGCGTCATTTCGGCATCGGCCAGGGCGCCGTGGGCTCCGTCGTGGTCGGACTGGCAGTAGAAACGGGCCGCGGCCGAGAGGTGACGCGGCTCGCGTGAGAAGAAGATGCGCTGGGCGTCGACGAGGCGCCGGTCGGTGACTTCGAACGCCACGCCCGCCCTCAGAAACTCGGCGCGAAGGACCGGCAGGTCGAAGCCGGCGATGTTATATCCCGCGAGATCGCAGCCTTCCAGGAACGCCGCGAGCTCGGCGGCGGCGTCGCGAAACCGGGGCGCGTTCGCCACGTCCGCGTCGCTGATCCCGTGGATCGCGGTCGAGCCGGGAGGGATCGGCACCCCGGGCTGAAACCGCCGCACCCAGTCTTCGCGGCGGCCGTCGGGATGGATCTTGAGGCAGGCAATCTCGACGATGCGGTCCGAGCGCGAATTGGTCCCGGTCGTCTCCGTGTCGAAGACGACGAGGGGCCGCTCGAGCGGCAGAAGGCCCTGAAGCATTGGCGGGATCCTACCCGAGTCGGGGAGAGGGCCGGCTCAATAGTTCTCGGAGAACAGCCAGAAGAACGTCTCGCCGATCCGCGGAAGGAGGCCTCGCCTCTTCCACTCTCGCAGTGTCAGGACGTCGCAGCGCTCGAGGTCCACGTCGATCATGGTCTCCACTTCTGCGGCGAAGCGACGGTCGTAAATCGCGATGTTGACCTCGGCGTTCTTCTTCATCGAGCGGTTGACGAAGTTGATCGAGCCCACCGTCGACCAGATCGTGTCGACGACCATGACCTTGTTGTGCATCATGGTCGGCCGGTACTCGTAGATACCGATGCCCGCCTCGAGGAGCTCGCCGTAGTGGTAGCGCGAGGCGGCGCGCACGTTGGGACTGTCGGTCTTCGCGCCCGGCACGATGATCTTCACGTCCACGCCGCGTTTGGCCGCCGCCACGAGGGCCTGGCGGATCTGCCGGTCCGGCACGAAGTACGCGTTCTCGATCCAGATGCGCGTCCGCGAGGCCTGGATGGCCATGTAGAGAACGAGCTTCGACATCGAGATGGAGTCGGCGCGCGAGGCGGCGATCACCTGAGCCTCCATGTCGCCCGCCGGCGCGATCCCCGGATACTGGCGATCGCCGTTGAGGACCTCGCCCGTCGTATGCACCCAGTCCTGGGCGAAGACCTGTTGCAGGTGGGCGACGACCGGCCCCTCGACCTCGATCATCGTCTCGCGCCACTCCGTCCAACGGTCGTCGAGCCCGACGCCGCCGCAGAACCCGATGCGCCCATCGATCGTGAGGATGCGGCGGTGCGTGCGGTTTCCGATCGTGTCGATGGAGTAGACCCGAAGGGGCTTGTAGATGCGAACCCGAGCGCCCGCCTTCTCGAGCTCCGCCGCGAGCTCACCGAGCGAGCTTCCGAAACCGTCGACGAGGATGCGCACCTCGACGCCCGCCCGCGCCCGCTCGGCGAGCGCCCGGGCGAATCGCGATCCGGTCTCGTCATCCCGGAAAATGTACAGCTCGAGGTTGATCGAGGAGTGAGCGGAGCCGATGGCCTCGAGCATCCGGGGAAAGATTCCGGCGGCATTCTCCAGAAGAGCCGTCCGATTGCCCGGCACCATCTCGGTTCCGAGAGCGTCGAGGGAGCGCCGGAACTCGGGGCTGTCGACGCCGTAGTTCGGCTCGTACTGATACACGGTCCGCTTTTCCGAAAAGATGTACATGCAGCCGCTCGAGGCCAGGACGGACGAGATCGCCAACACGGTCGGCAGCGCGGTGCGCGAAATTGAGGCAGAAACCTGTACTAACGCCGTGACAATTCTCGTCAGGCCAGCTGGGCGGCTCTTTTCTAAGTGCTTTAAAAACAATCGCTTAGCTCTGCGCACCGGTATTGGCCGCGCGATTGCTATTCCGAATCGCGAGCAAAGGAACCTCAACCTCCTCCTTTCGCCCCCCGGGCGGCCCCACCCCGACCCGGGGCTTTTTTTTGCCCGCGAAAGGCTTCTCATCCGGCGAGGCACGCGGACTCTAAGCCACATCCGTGCCGTCCGCATGAAGCCGCGGGCGGCGAAACGACTCTGCTAGCTTTGCCCCGATGCGAATCCTCGCGGGCGACGTCGGCGGAACGAAGACCAGTCTCGCGATCTTCGAAATCGGCGCAGGCCGGCGCTCGCTCGTGCGCAGCGAACGGTATCCGAGCGGCGCGTACCCCGGCCTGGAATCGGTCGTGGAGATCTTCCTGCGCGGCGAGCCCGTTCCGGCGGCCGCGGGGTTCGGCGTCGCGGGTCCGGTGCGCGACGGCGCGGCCAAGGTCACGAACCTTCCGTGGCGCATCGAGGAGTCCCGGCTCGCGCGCGCGACCGGAATCCCCCGCGTCGTGTTGCTCAACGACTTCGTCTCGAACGCCCGGGGTCTCCCGTACCTCACGTCTCGCCAGGTCGTGACGCTGGCCCGCGGCCGGCCGGAACCGCTGGGTCCCATCGGCATCCTCGGCGCGGGCACGGGCCTGGGCCAGGCGTGCCTGGTCCCCTCCGGAGACCAGTACGACATCGTGCCCTCCGAAAGCGGCCACGCGGATCTCGCGGCGCGCGACGCGCTGGAGGATCGCCTCATCGTGTTCCTTCGGCGCCAGTGCGGACGGGCCACGCGCGAGAAAGTGCTTTCGGGCCGGGGGCTCGTGTATCTCTACGAGTTCTTCAAATCCGAGCGCGTCGCGCGCGAGAGCCGCCGCGTGCTCCAGGAGTTCGAGAAAGCGGACGATCGGGCGGCCGTGATCAGCCGCTTCGGACTCTCCCGGCGGGACGCGCTCTGCCGGCGTGCGCTCGACCTCTTCGTTTCCATTTACGGCTCGGAGGCCGGCAATACCGCGCTCGCATACCGCGCGACCGGAGGCGTCTATCTCGCCGGCGGCATCGCGCCGAAAATCCTGCCCGCGCTGCGGCGGCCCGCGTTTCTCCGCTCGTTTCGGAACAAGCCGCCGATGGACGGGCTGCTCGAGAAGATTCCCGTGCGCGTGGTGACGGAGCCGGGACTGGGCCTGATCGGGGCGGCGGCGGCCGCCTACCGCATGACGGCGATGGAGACGAGCCGTTCCTCCTGAAACGTCAGGAGGCGATGAGCGCCGCCGTACGTCCACTTCACGCTCTTCACGCCGTCGACGACTTCGTTCTCCTTCGAATCCGGGTCGCCCAGCAGCTCGACGACCTCTCTCGACGTCATCCCTTCGCGAAGAGACCCGACCGGCAGCTCGGTCTGCTCGCTGATCGCGGCCGAGGCGTCGCCCACGACGCGGTTTCGCTCCGAGCTCTTGACCGCGGCGCGGGAGCCCAGCAAAGGATCCGTGATCGTGTTGACGATCCCGGAGACCGTGGGCCGATCCTTGTAGATCCAGTACGCCACCCCGGCCACGAGGGCGACGAGGATGAGGTTGCGGACCTTGCGACTGCTCATCGAGAAGATTGTACGGTGACCCGATGCCGCCGCTCGCGCGTCACTGGCGGACGGGCGGCTCGACGCGCGCGCGGTTGGCCCTTTCGGCGAGCTCCTCGAGCTTGGAGCGCGAGGCGCCCACCGCGGAGGCCGGGACCGACCAGCTCACCTCGAAGGCCGTGAACACCGCGTCCTCGAGGGAGGGCTCGCCCTCGTCGAGGCCGCGCGTCCACTCTTCGCGGAGCATCGCCCTCCGGGCGTAACGAAGTGCTTCGAGGCTGTCCTGATCGGTCGTCAGGAGCCGGCAGCGGAGCGTCACGGTCGCCTCGGCGAGGCGTGGAGCCGTCGAGTCTCCGTTGAAGGACACCGGATCGGTGGCCTCCTCGATCTCGAAAAATCGAATTGTCCGGAACATTTGCCCTGGAAAGTAGCGAACCGTGCGCCAAGCGAACACCCTCCGTGTAAACGGCTCGAAACAGTGCGATTGAGGAGGCTCTCGAACGGAAGGGGAAAACGGCGGCGGCCGAAACTGTTACCGCGGGTAACGCCCTCGGCCGGCGCGGATCTCCGTCAGGGCCCGGTTGGCTCTCTCCACCAGCTCCGCCAGCTTGGTCCGGCAGGCCGACACCTGTGAGGCCAGCGGGAACCAGCGGATCTCAGTGTTCGTGAGCGTGGGATCTTCCATCGAGGGCTCATCCCAGCCGAGGCCTCGCGTCCGCTCCTCCCGGATCATCGCGCGGCGGGCGTAGCGGAGGGCTTCGAGAGCATCCTCGTCGGGAACCTCGAGAGCGAACCTCAGCCGGACCCGGCGGGAGGGATCGACGCGAAGCGCCAGCGAATCTTGCGGCTCTCCCGGCGCGGGCGTGGTCCCGGTCGTCTCCCGGAGGCGGATCAGAGGCGCGACGTCGATGCGTCGGATCTTAGCAGGTCCGCGGCTGGCCGGTCACCCGTATCCGAAACGAGTCTGGGATCGTGACCGCCGACCTCTCGGTCGGCGTTGCCTAGCGCCGCGGGTCTGGCTCCGGTGGCCGGCTCGTCGCTCCGCTCCTCAGGATGACGCCGGTCGTGGGATCGAACACGACGCCGGCGCGGGATGCGAGCGCCACGGGCCGGAGGATGTAGTCGTCGCGGCGGGCGTTGTGCTCGCACATCGAGACCGGTCCCTCGGGCGTCATGATCATGAAGGCGCAGTTGCGAATCCGCTCCGGATCCAGGGTCGCGGAGTCCATGAATGCGTGGACGAAGAACGTGATCTTGCCGATGCGTTCGCGCCTCCAGAGCTCCCGCCGGACCGACCAGAGCCTCCGCGCGAGGAAGACGCTGCCGCGCGCCAGCCAGTAGGGATGGCGAAACGCGGAGAAGACGACGCGGCGGGCGGTCCGGAGGACATGGCGGCGGTCGAAGGCGACGTGGCGGAACTCGTGCAGAAAACGTTCGTACAGCCGCGGATCCGAGAGCACGTCGATCGCTCGGCCGCCGATCGTCGCGAGCATCGTGCCGCGGTTACAGCTCGGGTGGCCCACGAGGGCCGTGTCCCATGCCAGCTTCGGCAGGCCCACGCCCTCGCGGATGCGCTCCCGGATCGCTTCGGCGGTGACGTGCGCCGCGCGCTCGCGCCACTCGCCACGGCCGGTCGCCGCCTGGAGCTGGAAGGACGCCATTCCGACGACGTCCGAGTGCTCGAGAAAGAACCGCACGAGCATCGGAACCTCGTCGAGGTTGCCCGCGTGGATCGTGGTGTTGAAGATGACCGCGATCGGCAGGCCGCGGGCCCGCTCGATGTATTCGCGCCGCACGGCGTTCAGCGATTCTTCGTTCGGGTATTTCTTGAAGCGCTGCGTCGAGTCGACGTGGAACGCGACGTCGAAGAGGCCGGCGCCCGCGAGCTCGGCGAGGAGGTCGCGTGTCGCCCGGATGCCGTTGGTGAACAGGGAAGGGCGCAGACCGTGCTCGGAGAGGCGGCGGACGATCGCGACGAGCTCCTCCCGCGGACGCAGCGTCGGGTCGCCGCCCGTGACCTGCACGCCGATGCCGGGGCCGTAGGTCTCGCGAATCCTGTCGATGCGCTCGAAGACCGCGTCCAGCGGAAGGTCCTTGACCGACTCCGAGCTCTCGGACAGATAACAGAGCGTGCAGTCGAGGTTGCAGCGTTGCGTGATCTCGAGCGCCACGCAGCCGATCGTCGAGCGCCTCCCCAGGACCTGGTTTGGCGTGCGGAACTGAGGATCGAGCCTTTCCCAGGTCCGCCGCAGGAGCTCTTCGCGCTCCTCGAGGTTCTCGGCGTACACCGGCAGGCGATTCCCCATGGGCGGATTCTCCCCTCTCCTCCGATCCTCCAAATGAGTTTTACGTTTCCCGCAGGAGGGCGGATCTCCACAGATCTACCGGACCACCTCGAAGAGCCTCGCGGGGCCGTGCTCCGCCGCCGGGGTGAGCCGGTCATGAAGTTGTTCCAGGACGGCAAATGGAGCCCGGTCGGTGCGCCAGACGACGGCAGTGATGCCGAGCGCGTCGAGGCCGCGCCGCCAAGCCTCCGGATCCTGGCCCCACGCCGCCACCGGAAGATACTCGGACCGCCACACGACTTCGGCCGGAACGTGAAAACGATCGTTCTCGCCGACGAGCAGGACCCTGTCCTCCGGACGCAGTCGCTCCGCGAGGGCGGCCGACGGCAGGCGCGCCGCGACCACGTCTGACCGGTGCGCAAGCCCCAAAGCGGCTTTCCACTCAATTCCGGTCGAGCCGAAGTGCACCGGGAACGCCGCCGCCACGGCCAGCACCGCGATTCCCGCGGCGCGGCCGGTGGCACCGGAAAATCCCATCGTCCAACGCGAGAGTCCTTCCGCGCTGTACACGACGTAGAGAGGAAAAACGGGGAGCAGAAACCGCATCGACGGATGAAACAAGAACGTCCAGGGGATGACGAAGGGCGCCGCCGCCGCCAGAAAGAGGAGGTTGCGGCGCATGCCCCATCCGGCGAGCCCGACGAGAAGCAGCAGCGAGAGGAGGCCGTTGTAGCCGTCACCGTTGGGTTCGAAGAGGCTCGAGTGGAACACGAGATCGTACGGGAGGCGGACGAGCGACACGGCGGAGGTCGGCTCGCGCCGTTCGCCGGTCGTCGGCGATCGCGTGAAGTAGTGGCCGCTCGAAAGACGCGACAGGAGCTCGGCCGGCGAAGCCGCGTAGGGCGCGACGATCGTGCCGGCGCGAGCGTGGCTCCAGACGAACCACGGCACGAGCGGAATCAGGGCGCAGAGCATGGCCGCGACGAGCGGCATTCTGCGCCCGCCCCGGGGGCGGCGCAGCGCGAAGATGAGGAGCGCGGGAGCGGCGAAGAGCGCGAACACCTTGATCGCCACCGCGCCGCCGAAGAGAAAGCCCGCCGCGCGGAAAGGTCCGGCGCCCGGGCGCGCGCGCAGGTCGAGCCGCGCTCCGTCGCGGGGCGCCTGGCGCCCCGCGAACCCCCGTGCCGCGAGCTGAGCGGCCGCCGCGGTGACCGCGAGCGCGGCCGGCCAGTCGACATAGGCCGAGCGGAGCTGCAGCATCGCCGTGGGGAGCGCCGCGAGAGCGAGAACGATCAGAGGCGCAGCCTCTCCTCCGCCGATGCGGCGGGCGAGCGTCAGCGCGGCTCCGAAGACGCAGAGTCCCATGGCGAACTGCAGGAACTGGACGATTCTTTCGCCGCCGTCGCCGCCCAGGAAGAACGCCAGAGAGAGATACGCCTCGTGGCCGTGCCAGAGAAGCGATTGCGGCGCGAGGTCCGGGAGCGCGCGAATGCGGCCGGACGTCGCGATGTCCCGCGCCACCGGAAGGTGGTAGGCGAGACCATCCCAGGAGACGTCCGGCGCCTGGGCCCCGGCCCAGGTCGCGAGAAGGAAAAGCGCGGCGAGAGCGAGCCACGCGGCTTCGAGCCCGCGCGGGGCGTCGCCCCGGGGCCACTTGATCGCGCGGCGCGCGAGCTCGAGAAGCGGCGGGATGCGGCGCGCGCGAAGAACCAGGACGAGCGCTGCCATGATGGCGAGCGCCGGGGCGCCGAGCACGCCGAGCAGGTCCAGGACCACGACGGAAGTCCCGGCGGCCACGCCGCCCGCGGCCACGATCGCGTGGAGGTCGCCGTCGCCGGCGTCCCGGCCGGAGAGCAGCCGGAAGACCGCGTCGCCGAAGAGGGCGGTGTTGGCGAGGATCACTGCGGCCGCGAGCAGGGCCGTCACGTTGCCCGCGAGGACCGTCATCGCCAGCGCGGCGGCGCCGAGGACCCCCGCGGCCACGCGCGGATGCCGCACGAGAGCGAATGTCAGCAGAACGAGCGCGACGAGAGCGGCGAAAACGGCGGCGGCGACAAGGGGGGGCGCGTGCTGAGCGGACAGCTTCTCGGCGTACGCACGCATCAGCGGGAGGGCGCGCAGCAGGAGAATCCCGCCCACGACCGCGACAATGAGGCCGCCGAGGCTGCCCCGCCTGCTGTCTCGCGGCTTCACCTGCTGTAAACCGGAGGCCATGGCGATCGTCGAAAGTTCCGGAGGCAAGATATATGAATAGAAAATCGAGTTTCGTGGCCGCCTTCGGATCCGCCGCGGTCCTTTCGCTGGCGTTCGCGGCGCCGGCCGAAGCCGGACACATCGGCAACCGCCAGGAACGCCAGCAGCAGCGCATCGCGGGCGGAGTCTCGAGCGGCGCCCTGACCGCGCGTGAGACGGCGCGTCTCGAAGGCCGCGAGGCGGGCCTCAACCGTTCCATCGCGAGGATGCGGAGCGACGGCTCGCTCACCCGGGGCGAGCGGGCCCGCATCGAGACGCGGCAGGATCGGATCTCCCGGGGCATCTACCACCAGAAACACGACGCGCAGGCGCGATAAGGCGCGAAGCGCCCCTTCCCTGTCCCGGCCCCGCCTCGCGCGGGGCTTTTTTCTTTTCGGGGCGCGGTGATTCAATGCGCCCGTGCCGCCGTCCGAAGATCGCACCCTGGAGCTGACGGGAGACGCCCTGCGGCATCTCATCGACGAGGCGGCGCGACGCGTCGTCGCCCACGTCGATTCGCTTCCCCGTCAGCCCTCCGCGGACGTCGAAGGCGGCGCCGCTCTCGCGCGATCCCTCGTCGAGCCCCTGCCCGAAACGGGCCGGCCGGCGGAAGAGCTCCTCGATCTCCTCTTCGAACGCCTCATCCCCAAAAGCTTCAACACCGCGGGGCCGGGCTACCTCGCCTACATTCCCGGCGGCGGACTTCCGCAGTCGGCGGTCGCGGACCTCGTGGCCGACGCCACCAACCGCTACGTCGGCGTCTTCGCCGCGGCCCCCGGTCTCGCCCAGCTCGAATCCAACGTCGTGCGCTGGTTCTGCGACATCGCAGGACTTCCGCGCGAGGCCCGCGGGATCCTGACGAGCGGCGGCTCGCTCGCGACGTTCTCGGCTCTCGTGGCGGCCCGGCGCGACCGGCTGCCGGAGAATTTTCTCCAGGGAACGATCTACGTCTCCGATCAGACGCATCACGCCGTCCAGAAGGCCGCGATCCTCGCGGGGTTTCCCGAGGACCGCGTCCGCGAGATCGCGACGGATTCCCGCTTTCGGATCCGCCTCGACGCGCTCGCGGCCGCGCTCGCCGCGGATCGCGCCGCGGGCCGCACGCCCTTTCTCCTGGTCGGCAACGCCGGAACGACGAACACGGGCGCGGTCGACGATCTGCCGGCGCTCGCGGATCTCGCCGCGCGCGAGCGGCTCTGGTTCCACGTCGACGCGGCCTACGGCGGATTCTTCCTTCTCACGGAGGAGGGCCGGCGAGCTCTCGCGGGGATCGAGCGCGCGGACTCCATCGTCCTCGACCCGCACAAGGGACTCTTCCTTCCGTACGGCACCGGAGCGCTCCTCGTCCGCGACGGCGAGACGCTGAAGCGCGCCCACGCGCTCTCGGCCGAATACATGCCCACGATGCAGGAGGCCGCGGACCTGACCGACTTCAACCTCCTCTCGCCGGAGCTCTCCCGCGACTTCCGCGGGCTGAGGATCTGGCTGCCGATCCGCATGCACGGCATCGCGCCGTTCCGGCGGAACCTCGAGGAGAAGCTGCAGCTCGCCCGGTGGGCCGCGGACCAGCTGCGCGAGATCCCCGGAATCGAGATCGTGGCCGAGCCGCAATTGTCGATCCTGGCCTTCCGGAGGACACGGTCCGGGGCCGACGGCGCGGCCCTCGACCGAGAGAACCGGAGCGTCCTCGAAAGGATCAATGCCCGCCAGCGCGTCTACCTGACCGGCACCGTCGTCGGGGGCCGCTTCGCGATCCGGATCTGCGTGCTCTCGTTCCGGACTCACCGGGAGCGTATGGAACAGGCTCTCGAAGACATCCGCGCCGCCGTCTCGGAGGAACCATGACGCCCGCGCCCGTTAAACCGGCCATTCCGTTCACAGCACTCGAAGCCGTCGACGTCCGCGTCGGCACGATCGTCGCGGTCGAGGACGTCCCCAAGTCCGACAAGCTGCTTCGCCTGATCGTGGACTTCGGGGACCACACGCGGCGCATCCTCGCCGGAATGAAGCAGGAGAGGGCGAACCCCGCGGAGATCGTCGGCCGGCAGGCCCTCTTCGTCGTCAACCTCGAGCCGCGCCGCATGATGGGCGAGGTCTCCGAAGGCATGCTCTTCGATCTCGGCTACGCCGACGGGGTGGTTCCGGCGCTCGCCGTTCCCGAGCGGCCGGTTCCCAACGGGACGCGCGCCGGATAGGCTTGCGGCCGGAGGAATCCTCATGATCGTTCGGAATCGTCGACTCGCGGCAGCCCTGCTCTTTGCAGCCGCAGCCGCAGCCGCAGCCGCCCTGCCCGCGGCCACTCCCGCGAAGCGGCCCTCCCGGGAGTACACGATCGAGCAGTTTCTGTCGACGACGGCGATCAATCAGGCTTCGTTTTCCTTCGACGGCTCGAAGCTGCTGTTCTCGTCGAACGCCACCGGCATCGTGAACGTCTACTCCATTCCGACCGCCGGCGGCGACGCCGTGCCCCTGACGAAATCGGACACCGCCACGACGACGTCCGTGTCGTACTTCCCGTCGGACGACCGCTTCCTGTTCACCCGGGATCAGGGCGGCAACGAGCTCAACCACCTGTTCGTCCAGACGCCCGCGGGCGAGGAGAAGGACCTCACGCCCGGCGAGAAGCAGAAGGCTGCGTTCAAGAAATGGACTCGCGACGGCCGCGCCTTCTACGTCCGGTCCAACGAGCGGGACGCGCGCTTCTTCGACGTCTATCGATACGACGCCGGAAGCTATGCGCGGACGCTGTTCTACCAGGACGAAGTCGGGTACGACCTGGGCGACATCTCCGAGGATGCGAAGTGGATCGCGTTCCAGAAGATCAACACCACCGCCGACAGCGACATCTATCTCTGGAACGCGGCGGCGAAGACCATGACCCTGATCTC
>Ga0207691_10001216_pt1 | contig 25663 bp, 22 predicted proteins | sample KBSM13metaG_FD_184327 | JGI IMG/M metagenome (GOLD analysis project Ga0207691, IMG submission 184327) | Miscanthus rhizosphere microbial communities from Kellogg Biological Station, Michigan, USA - KBS M1-3 metaG (SPAdes) (version 2) | ecosystem: Host-associated > Plants > Roots > Rhizosphere >...
CCTGATGCTCGACCAGGCGCTGCGCTTTCTGCTCGATACGGCATTCGGGCTCATCACCTACTCGTTCCTGCTGCGCTTCGTGATGCAGTGGCTGCGCGCGCCGTTTCGCAATCCGCTGGGGCAGGCGGTCGTGGCGCTGACCGATTGGGCGGTGAAGCCCGTGCGCCGCGTGGTGCCGGGCTACAAGGGGATCGACGGCTCTACGCTGCTGCTCGTGTGGGTGAGCGAGTTCCTGTGGATGTTCGCGCTCGAGCTTCTCGACGGGACTGCGCTCGACGGCACGATGGTGGCGAAGGTCGCGCTGCTCGCCTGCGTGGGGCTCGTCAAGGCGCTCATCTGGTTGCTGATCATCGTCGTCATAGCGCAAGCGATCCTGTCCTGGGTGGCGCCCGACGGTCCCTTCGCCGGCGTCCTCAACGCGATGACGTTCCGGTTTTTGGCGCCGATCCGGCGCAGAGTGCCGCCGATCGGGGGCACGCTCGACCTCTCGCCGCTGATCCTGATCGTCGTGCTGCAGCTCGTGCTGATGCTTCCCGTGCGCTGGCTCGAAGAAGTCGTGCGCGTTCTTTTCAGGTGACCCGATGATTTTCCGTTTGCGCCGCTCGTTGCTCGTGTCCGATCCCTCGCCACGGAGCGCCTTTCATGCCGAATGACGTCGAAGTCCGCTGGGACAGGCTGACCGCGCCCGCCATACGGGAGGCGGTAAAGGACCAGACCGTAATCATCATTCCGCTGGGCGCGACCGAGCAGCACGGCCCGCACTTGCCCGTGCAAGTGGATTGGCGGTCCGCCTACGAGATTTCGCTGCGCGCCGCGCGATTGATGGCCGGCCGGCAGCGGGCGCTCGTCACGCCCGCGATACCGTTCGGCATGTCCGAGCACCACATGTCGCTCGGCGGAACGCTCACCCTCGACTACGCGACGATGGCGGCCGTGGTCGGCTGCGTCGTGCGCTCGGCGGCGCGCCACGGCTTCGGCCGGATCTTCGTGCTGAACGGCCATGGCGGCAACATCGCCGCGCTCGAAACGATCCTCACCGAGTTGACGATCGAATTGAAGCTGCCGCTCGCGGGCGGCACCTACTGGCACATCGCCGCGGCGTCCATTCGCGGCATTCTCGAGCATCAGCCGCAGCTTCTCCACGCGTGCGAAGCCGAAACGTCGATCCTGCAGGCGCTGTCGCCGGAAACCGTGAGGCCGCTGGACAAATCGATGCGCGGTGCGCTCGTCCCGGGCATGTCCGCAATCGAAGGCGTCAATCCCGGGGTCTTCCGCTGGCAGCATCTCAAGACCCGATCGGAGATCGGAATCCTCGGCGAAGCGTGGTCTGCCACTCCCGAAAAGGGGGAGCGGCTGCTCGCGGCGATTTCGCGCGATGTCGCCGACGCCCTGTCCGATCAGCGCCTCTGGGAAGCGCCGATCTGACGCGATCGGTAGGCTGGACGCGGGTTCGTAAAGAAGGGGGCGCGGACATGTTCGACGTGCGAAGCATCGAAGCGTCAACGCTCGATCCGGGATTCAAGGGCTTCCCGCACCGGGCTCCGTCCTGCGCCGTTGGAGATATCGGGCGCCGGCGCTGGAACGTGATGCGCGGCGATCTGCCGTTCCCTGTCGCGGTATTGAAGGAGACCGCGCTCGCGCACAACCTCGCATGGATGGCCGACTTCACGCGCGCCACGGGCGTGCTGCTCGCGCCGCACGGCAAGACGACGATGGCCCCGCAGCTCTTCCATCGCCAGATCGAGGCCGGCGCGTGGGGCATGACGTTCGCCACGATGCAGCAGGTGACCCTCGGTGTCGCATCCGGGCTGCGGCGCATCATCCTCGCCAATCAGCTGATCGGGCGCGAGGACATCGCGCAGGCGAGGCACCTCGCCGCGAGCACGCCTGACCTGGAGCTTCACATCCTCATCGATTCCCTCGCCGGACTCGAGCTCATCGAAAGCGGAGGCGCGCCGCGCGGACAGGCGCCATTGAACGCGCTCCTAGAAATCGGGCTTGCCGGCAGTCGCACCGGATGCCGCACCGCTGACGAGGCGATGCGGTTGGCGCAGGCGATCGCGGCGAGCCCGGCCACCCGGCTCTCCGGCGTCGAATGCTTCGAAGGATTGAGCGTCATCGGCGACGGTGCCGCCGATCCAATCGTCGTCGATCGCTGGATACGCGCGGTGCAGGGGGTTGCGCGTCAGTGCGATGCGGAAGGGCTGTTCGGGACGCCGGAAATCACGCTGTCCGCCGGCGGGTCGGCGGTATTCGATCTCGTGGCGCGCGGCCTGCCCATGCAACTGTCGCGCCCGGTGCGCACGATCCTCCGAAGCGGCTGTTACGTGACGCACGATTCCGGGTTCTACGAGCGCTTCCTGCGTCACGCGATCGCGCGGAGCGGCGCGCCCTGGAGCGAACGCGAGGGGTTGAAGCCGGCGCTCGAAGTGTGGACGCACATCCAGTCACGCCCCGAGCCCGGCCTCGCGATCCTCGCGTTCGGCAAGCGCGACGCATCGTTCGATCTCGAGCTGCCCATTCCGCTGGCCCGCGTGCGCGATGGCGTACGTGCCGCGCTCGACGGGAGTTGGCGCATCGACAAGCTCAACGACCAGCATGCTTATATGCGGCTTCCGGCGGACGGAGATGCGCGCGTGGGCGACCTCGTCGGCTGCGGAATCTCGCATCCCTGCACGACGTTCGACAAGTGGCGCTGGATGCCCGTCGTCGACGATCGCTACGTCGTCACGGGCGCGATCCGGACCTTCTTCTGATCCCGACGGAGAGAGAGTGCTTCAGGGACGCTAATGCAACGCGCGGAGCCGGCGAAGAATGCCCGCCTCTTCCGCCTTGGAGAAGAAATACGGATAGAGCGATCGCTCTCCGGGATGGCGGTCGGCGTGGCCGCCGAAGAGAGTGATCTTCGCGTCGGCTCGTCCGAGGTCAAGCCTCAACAATCGGGCGGGGGCATTGACGCGGCGGCACATCTTCGTTTCACCGATCGGCTCGAACCCGAGCATCGCCTCGTAGAATTTCACGTGACGCGGATTGATCTCGATCAGGCAGTCGTCGCGGTCATGTAGATGGTGCGCATAGATGAGGGAGATGTGGAACAGCGACGCCAGCACTTGCTTCGAGCGCACCACGTGCTCGACGGCGAGCTTGGTCATTTCGCACAGGTGCCGTCCCTCGCGCCGCAGCCTCTCCGACTCGTCGCGGTAGAGCTCGTCCACGAGCAGACCGATCTCCGAGTCGAGGCCGAGCGTCGCCGTGGCGATCGCATGCTCGCTGTCGTAGATCACGAGTGCGATGCGATTCGGATCGTGGGTCAGGTGGTAGGAAGGCTCCGCAAACGCATATTTGCGCCACGCGTACATCTTGTCGACCAGCAAGGCGGCCGAGCTGCGATGGCCGTCGGTGTCGGCGCACCGAACCCTGAAAATCCGGTGCCGATCCTTGAATTCGTGGATGTACGGCGGATCGCCTTGTTCCAGCACCAGCGAAGCCAACGGCGCCGATTCCGCGAAATCGTCGCTGTGTTGGAGTACTGCCGATTCCATTTGGTCGCGCCGTTCGGTTAGGCACTGGCCGCGCGAGTTTACTTCTTGATGCCTCCGGCGAGCTCGGCGGCGGTTGCCTTCGAACTCGGCGGCGCCGTGGCAGTCTCCGGCGGCGAATGCGCGCCTGCGGCCTCCAGAGGCTTCGCTTCCGCTACGACCGGCGGCACGAACGGACCGGGATCGGCGCACGCAGGCGTTGCCGCCGGCGGCGGGATATCCTTCATCGAAGCCTTGAGACTCTGCCGATACTTCACGGCGAGCCGGTCGCCCACAACGCAGAGTTGATAGGCGGAAACCTTCTCCGACCAGGCCGATTTGGCCGCAGCGATGGTGGCCTGCGCTTTGGCTTCGGCGGTCGGGGGCGGCAGTATCGCCGAGGCAGACGTTGCGACCGACACCGCGATCAGGACGAATGGGATACGCATGGCGCTCCTCCTCTGCCCTGATGATCGACCCAAAAATCCATCGTGACTGTAATCCAACGCTGATACCGATGTAGGCGTCGCCCCGAAATCAGCTGCGCCTGTCTCTCGACCTGCGCCGGCTGGCGTCGAAGATCGGCGTTGCATCCTGGCGGCGCTCGGTGTCGACCAGGCCGCGGTTCACATCGGCATGTCCCTGAACGGTGAGCGGATCGGGAACGAGCGATCCCTCCGGAGATTCGTCATGCTCGTGCGGCAAAAGCGGAGACTTCGGCGCGCCGCGCGCAAGCGCATGCTCCGTTTGCACGGTGAGGCGCGTCGAGCGCTTGCGCCGGCGTTGCGCGAAAACCACGTCAGTCTCCGCTCATTTCGACGCTCGCACTTGCGACGTCCGCAGCCCGGCGCATGGACTCCACTCGCTCAGTCTCCGGTTCCAAACGCGCGATGCGGCCGTGGGAAGGCTCCGGTGCCAAGGCCGCTGCCGACGCCTCGCGCGGCGGGACCTCGCAGCCACAGATCGCCATCGGGAATTCTCACCGCCATAAGGCGCATCTGCGCAATGTCGAGGACGGCCCGACAGTAGTCGGGATCCGGGGTCAAAGCGCTCCACGGCACCGCAAGCCTGCGGCGGCCGAAGCCCATGAAGCCGCCTACTGCAATGACGACGTGCCGCACGCAACCCGTACGGACGTCGAGAACAATCTCCTCCAACTTGCCGAGGACGTTACCCTTGGTATCGTAGAGACGGTTCCCGACGAGATTGGTCGCGCCCAACAGCTTGCTGTCCGGAACGCCGAGGCTCGTCGATTGTCCCGGACCGTGTTGTTTCCTGGCCGGCATGGTTCCCCCGAAATAAAGGCCAACAGACTCACTACTGCGAGCCTCGATTGTCGATCGGCACGAAGGTCGCAGCCATCGGAAAACTCCTATTCGCTTGTAGGACAATGTGAAGGGAATTCGACCTTTGCCCAGCGACCTCCGTGGCCCGGTGGAGCGCGCCGACAGCCATACCTCCGGAAGTCCGGCGAGGATGGAGGAGGTATGGCTGCCGGCGCATCGGTGATTGACGCTGCCTCGCCAGGCGTGTCAGAATCGCGCCCGCTTCAGTTCTTGCAACCTGCCCCTCCCCGGGGCCCTACGACAGGAGACGCGCGATGAGAAAAATTGCCCTTTGCCCCCTGTCGGCTCACGCCTGATCGGGCATTAACCGCCCCAAGCTCGCCTAGCGCGCGCCGCCACGCGGCGCACGCTCTCGACCCGCGATCCCTGGTTCCCGGCGCCCGCCAGGCGCGCCGCCGACGTTTCCGATGATGCTCCTCGCGCTTGGCGCGACGAGATCCCTGACGCCTGTCCCCACGCCGGCGTCTCAAGCGAAACGAAGGAACCTCACCATCATGCTTGCAATCGAGTTCGACCAGTTGTCCGCGCTGGGACTGACCCCGGCGCTGGCGAATCGCGCCGCGGGGCTCGCTACCGCCGAAGGCGCAACGTTGGAGATGTTGCGTGTAACCGTAGTCCATCGCAGTACCTTGGGAGTGCACGACGGTCGCGTCGAGCGCGGGGCACGGCCGCTGCCGCGGCTCGCCCGCGCATTGGCCGAAGAAGGGACCGCGCTCGCGGTCGGCGACTGGGTGCTCGCAACGCGCGACGCCTACGGCGAGACCTGGGTCGAGGCGCGCGTGCCGCCGTCGTCGCACATCGCGCGGCGCGATGGCGACGGGTGCATCCATCCCGTCGTCAGCAATGTCGATACGGCGCTCCTGCTGATGGGCCTCGACGACGACTTCAATCCGCGCCGGCTCGAGCGCTATCTCGCGCTCGTCGGCGGCACCGGCATCGTTCCGGTGGTCGTGCTGACCAAGGCCGACGTCGCCGCGCCGACTGCCGACGAACTGGAGCGGCGTCTCGCAGAGCTCGAAGGACGCGTTCCCCGCGGCGTCGACGTGTTCGCAGTGAACGCGACGGACGTCACCGCGGCACAGGCCTTGCGTGCCTATCTCGGCCGCGGGCAGACGCTCGTGCTGCTGGGCTCGTCGGGTGCGGGCAAGTCAACGCTGACCAACACGCTCCTCGGCGCCGCAGTGCAGGACACCGGTGCCGTCCGTGCGAACGACGGTCGCGGCAAGCACACGACGACGTCGAGATCGCTCCATCATCTCCCGGACGGCGCCTGCGTGATCGATACCCCGGGACTGCGCACACTGCGTCCCGACGCCGACGAGTCGTCGCTCGCCGCCGGTTACGACGACATCGAGAAACTTGCAGGCAAATGCCGCTTCCGCGACTGCCGGCACGCGGAGGAACCCGGTTGCGCGGTGCGCGAAGGCATCGGCGCCGACCGCTTGCGCAATTATCACAAGTTGCTGCGCGAAGTGCGCCGCGATACATTGACGGCACTCGATCGGCAACGGCAAGTCGCGGTATGGAAAGAGCGGGGCCGGGCGGCGAAGGTGCGGATGAAGGCCAAGCGCGGCGAATAAGGTCACCGCAGGCAACAGGAGGCAACTGAACCGAGGGAGCGCGGGGATTCGGAACCTACTCGCCGAAACCCCATCAAAGGTTCGTTATGGCCAGAACGTCACCTGAATCGATGAGATTGTGCCCGTGCTGCGGCGGGCCGCTCGTGCGCATCGCCCGAAGACCCGCTGATCGTTTGCTGTCGCTGTTTCGCCCGGTCAATCGCTACCAATGCGTCGTGCTCGAATGCGGATGGCAGGGCAACCTGGCGCGCTGGCGACTGCCGCCCGGTGAGCACATCACCCCGATGAACACGCCTTCGGGCATGTCGCCGATGACCACGCACACGGGCACCGGCTAGCGCGGCGTTACCGGTCATCGCAACCTCCCCGTCCGTGGCGTCATGCTGTTCGGGAGGCTGGATCCTCGCCGATCCGGGCCGCGATCCACTTCGCGGAGCGCAAGAGGGTCACATCCTCGCCGAGCGCGCCCATGAGCTGAATGCCCACGGGCAAGCCCGTCTCGCCCGTGAAGCCCGGCAGGTTAAGGCACGGCACCAGGAGTCCGGACCCCCATCGGTTGAACGTCGCCTCGCCCGTGTCGTCGAGACCCGCGGGAGCTTCGCCGGGCGCGCTGGCGGACAAGAGAACCTCGAACCGCGCGATCGCCGTCGCGAAAAGTGCGCGGCAGCGGGCGAGCAAGCCCTGCGCTTCGAGATAGCGCTGTCGCGGAATCGCGGCGCCCGCCGCAAGCTCTGCGCGGCTCGAGGGCGACAGCAAGTCGGCACGCCGAGTCCGTTCGAATGCGAACACGCGCGCAGCCTCGAAGCGAAGCACATCGCTTTGCGCGTCGAGGAAGAGCTCGAACTCCGCAGGCAGCTCCATCTCCTCCACGACCACGCCATGCGCCGTCAGCTGCCGTGCGGCGATGTCGACGGCGCGGACTGTGGATGCCTCGGCTCGGCCCCACGCGGGCGTCCGCCAAAGCCCCACGCGGGCCGGACGGACGGCCTCGAGCGAAGTCGCTTCTCCGCCTGCGAGCACGCCGACGACGAGCGCGCAGTCGTCGACGCAACGCGCGAACATTCCTACCGTGTCGAAGCTTCCGGCGAGCGGCTTCACCCCGGTCGGGTTGATCGTGTTGAACGAAGGCTTGAAACCGACGATGCCGCAATAGGAGGCGGGGCGGATGATCGACCCGCCGGTCTGCGTCCCGAAGGCCACCGGCACCATGAAATCGGCAACCGCGGCGGCCGATCCGCTCGACGATCCTCCCGGCGTGTGGGCGAGATTCCGCGGGTTCGCCGTGGGCCCGGGATGGCGCAGCGCGAATTCCGTAGTGACCGTCTTGCCGAGGATGACGCCGCCGGCCTCGCGCGCGAGCGCCACGCAGGCTGCATCTGCCGACGGCCGATAACCCTCGTGAATGGGCGAGCCATAGCAAGTCGGCATGTCGTGCGTGTCGATGATGTCCTTCACGCCGAACGGCAGCCCGTGGAGCTGCCCCCGCGCGCTCGCCCGGTCTCGTGCTTGCGCTTCGGTGAGCGCGCGCTGCACGTCCAGATGGACAAACGCGCGCACGACGGAATCGCGCTCCGCAACCCGCTCGAGACACGCACGCGTCAGCGCTTCGGCGGACAGGCGCCCCGCAGCGATTGCTGCCAGGGCGTCGACCGCATCGAGCTCGTTCGGCGTACGCGCCATCGGAAATCCTTCATCGCGATGCAATATCGAGGTGGACGACGCAACTTGCGATCGGCCCTACCCTATGCTAACAATACCGGACTACATCGCCGTTGCTGACGTGGCGACGGCACTTCGAGGGGGAAATCATGGGTTTCGATCGACGTGGCTTCAAGCTGGCGATGGCAACGGTCGCGCTCGCGATCGTCGTGGCAGGGCCGACGACCGCTCACGCGCAATCGGTGCTTCGGCTCGTGCCGCAGGCGGATCTCAAGATCCTCGACACCGTCCAGACGACGAACAACATCACGAGCAACCACGGCTACATGATCTACGACACGCTGTTCTCGCTGGACAGCAAGCTCGTGCCGAAGCCGCAGATGGTCGAGAGCTATACGCGGAGTCCCGACGGCCTCACGTGGACCTTCAAGCTTCGACCCGGCCTCAAGTTCCACGACGGTCAGGCGGTGACGTCGAAGGACGTGGTGGCGTCGATCCTGCGCTTTTCGAAGCGCATCCCGGCCGGCGTGACGATGATGCAGTTCGCGAAGGAGATCGTGGCCACGGGCCCCGACACCTTCGAGATACGGCTCAACAAGCCGTTCGGCCTGGTGCTTGAGACGCTCGCCGGTCCGGAGAACCCGCTCTTCATCACGCGCGAAGCCGATGCGCTGGGCGATCCGAACACGGCGATCACCACGGCGATCGGCTCCGGCCCGTTCATATTCGTCAAGGAAGAGTGGGTCCCAGGCAGCAAGATCGTCTACAAGAAGAATCCCGACTACAAGCCGAGGTCCGATCCGCCCGATGGCTTTGCCGGCGCCAAGCTCGCCAAGGTCGATCGCGTCGAGTGGCTGGTGATCCCGGATTCCAACACCGCGGTGCAGGCGCTCATCAAAGGCGAAGTCGACATCATCGAGATTCCGCAGACCGACCTGCTGCCGCTCATCCGCAAGGATCCCAACACGGCGGTCAGGGTGATCGACCGCGTCGGGACGCAGGCGGTCTTCCGGCCGAACCACCTGATTCCGCCGTTCAACAACGCGAAGGCGCGACAGGCGCTCCTCTATGCGACCGGCGACCAGAAGGATTACCTTGCCTCGATGATCGGCTACGCCGAGTACGAGAAGCCCTGCTGGGCGGTGTTCATCTGTGGCACGCCCAACGAGACCCAGGCCGGCGTCGGGGCCTGGGCCAAGGGCGACAAGAAGGCCAACATCGAGAAGGCGAAGGAGCTCCTCAAAGAAGCCGGCTACAAGGGCGAGAAGGTGGTGATCCTCGATCCGGTCGAGGCGCATCTCGCCCACTCGCAGGCGGTGGTCACCGCGCAGAAGCTCCGCGAGATCGGCATGAACGTCGACCTGCAGGCGATCGACTGGGGCACGCAGAGTGCGCGGCGCCAGATCAAGGACCCGTCCGACAAGAACCCCGGCGCGTGGAACATCTTCCACACGTGGGCGGGCGGGCTCGCGATGAACAGCCCGTTGTCCAACACGCCGACGCCGAGCGCCTGCGACGGCAAGAACTGGTTCGGCTGGCCGTGCGACGAGGAGCTCGAGAAGATCCGCCTCGAGTACCCGCTGGCGCCGCCGGAGAAGCAGAAGGAGATCGTCGAGCGGTTGCAGAAGCGCTTCTACGAAGTGGTGCCGTACATTCCGGCCGGCCAATTCTTCGCGCCGATCGCCTACCGCAAGAATCTCAACGGCATCCTGGAGACGCCGCGCCTCGTGCTCTGGAACATCGAGAAGAAGTAGCCGGCGAGCGAGCAACGGTCGATCGACAGTGATGTGCGGCCGCGAGGCCGCGCTGTTGGCCCGACCGCGGCGACGGGTCCTAAGGACGGGCGGACAGTCCGGGCATGTTCGTCGGCAAGAGCGGGAGATCGCAATCCATTCGGGATCCGGCGGTTCGGCACTTCTCCTCGCACTGGCGGCCTGTGTCCTCGGTCCCGGCTGCGCGAGCATCGGGCCGCCCAGCGTCAACCGCGATCGCTTCGACTATGTCGTGTCGATCTCGGAATCGTGGAAGCGGCAGATGCTGCAGAACCTCCTCAAGGTCAGGTACGCCGACGCGCCCGTGTTCCTGGACATTGCATCGGTGATCAATGCGTATTCGCTCGACAGCCGGCTCGCCGTCGAGGGCCAGCTTGCGCCGGTGGGGCGCGGCGAAACGTTCGGCAACGTGGGCGGCGCCGCCGCCTATGGCGACAGGCCGACGATCACCTACACGCCGCTTTCCGGCGAGAAGTTTGCGCGCAGCTTGATGTCGCCGCTCCCGGTCGGCTCCATCCTCTATCTCGTGCAAAGCGGCTACCCGGCCGATGCCGTGCTCCGGATGAGCGCCGTTTCGATCAACGGGCTCTACAACGCATACGGCGGGCGTGCCGATATGCAGGCGGGCGATCCGCGCTTCGCCGCGTTGCTGATCGCAATGCGCGACGCGCAGCGCGCGCAAGCGTTGGGCATCCGCTCGAAATCGGCGCAGGACCGCAGCGCGGTCGTCGTGTATTTTCGCGAAGCCGGCGAAGCCGGCGCGGCCGCAGTGACGAAGATCCGCGAGCTGCTCGATCTCGATCCGGCGGTGCGCGAATTCGACGTCGTGTACGGCCAGTTCCCGACGGACCGCAGGGAAATCGCGATCCTCAGCCGATCCACACTGCAGGTCCTTGCCGATTGCGCATCCTACGTCGACGTCCCCGCGTCCGACGTGGCCGAAGGGCGCGTTTACTCGGCGCCACGGAGCAGCGACGACCTCTCGAGGTTCCCGTCTTTGCTGCGTGTCTACCACGGCGAAGCTGCGCCCGCGGACGCCCACGTCGCGGTTCGTTACCGCGAGCGGTGGTTCTGGATAAGCGATCGGGATGTGGAGTCGAAGGCGGTGTTGAACGCCCTGCTGCTGCTGTTTTCCCTGACTGAAGCCACCTCGCAGGCAGCCGCGCCGCTGGTCACCATTCCGGCACGCTGAACCTCGATGCACGTCTTCCTGATCCGCCGCCTGCTGGCGGCCGTGCCGGTGATCGTCGTCGTCACGATCTTCGTCTTCGCGCTCCTGCATCTTGCGCCCGGTGATCCGGCGGCGATCATCGCCGGCGATCTTGCCACCGCCGAGGATGTCGCGAAGATTCGCGCCAAGCTGGGGCTCGACCAACCCCTTTTTATTCAGTTCGCCACGTGGATCGGCCAGCTCCTGCACGGCGACCTTGGCAACTCGATCTTCTCCGCGCATCCCGTTTCCGAGCTCATCGCCCAGCGCCTCGAGCCGACGCTCACGCTGACGGTGATGACGCTTCTCATCTCCGTGGTGCTGGCGGTCCCGCTCGGCGTGATCGCCGCCTGGCGCGTCGGATCGTGGATCGACCGCGGCGTCATGGGATTCGCGGTGTTCGGCTTTTCGGTGCCTGGATTCGTCATCGGCTACGTGCTGATCTGGCTGTTCGCGATCGAGCTCGACTGGCTGCCCGTGCAGGGCTACACGCCGCTCGCCAAGGGGTTCTGGCCGTGGCTTTCCAACATCATCCTCCCGAGCGTGACGTTGGCACTCGCCTACATGGCGCTCATCGCGCGCATCACGCGCGCGGCGATGCTGGAGACGCTGAACCAGGACTACATCCGCACCGCGCACGCCAAGGGCCTCGCCACGGGGAATGTGCTGATGGGACACGCGCTGCGCAACGCCGCGGTCCCGATCGTGACGGTGATCGGCATCGGCGTCGCATTGCTGATCGGCGGCGTGGTCGTCACCGAGAGCGTGTTCGCGATTCCCGGCTTGGGCCGCCTGACGGTGGACGCGATCCTGCGCCGGGATTACCCCGTGATCCAGGGGATCATTCTCGTGTTTTCGGGCGCGTACGTCGTCGTCAATCTCATCGTCGACATGCTCTACACGGTGCTCGATCCGCGGATCAGGTACTGATCGCATGACCGCCGCGACTGCGACCGCAGCCATTGCCGAAACTCCGTCGGCGCACGACGGCTTCGTCTCGTTCGTCCGGCGCCACCCGACGGTGGCCGTCGGCGGCGCGCTGCTCATCGTGATCGTCGTCGCGGCAATAGCAGCGCCGTGGCTCGGAACGGTCGACCCGATCTCCATCAATCCTTCGCAGCGCCTGCGCGGGATGAGCGCCGAGCACTGGTTCGGCACCGACCGGTTCGGGCGCGATCTCTATAGCCGCGTGATCTACGGCGGCCGGGTGTCGCTCGTCGTCGGCTTGTCGGTGGCGGCGCTCTCGACGTTGATCGGGTTGACGATCGGACTCGTCAGCGGGTATATGCGCGCCGTCGACGCGGTCGTCATGCGCGTGATGGACGGCATGATGGCGATCCCGGCGATCATGCTCGCGATCGCGCTGATCGCGCTGTCGAAGGCCAGCATTCTCATCGTGATCGTCGCCGTGACCTTGCCCGAAGTACCGCGCGTCGTCCGGCTCGTGCGCAGCATCGTGCTGACGCTGCGCGAGCAGGCGTACATCGAGGCGGCGACCGCGATCGGCACCAGCGTGCCGCGGATCCTGCTTCGCCATCTCCTGCCCAACGCGCTGCCGCCGCTCATCGTGCAGGCGACCTACATTTGCGCGTCGGCGGTGCTGATCGAGGCTGCGTTGAGTTTCCTCGGCGCGGGAACGCCGCCGGAGATTCCGAGCTGGGGCAACATCATGGCCGAAGCGCGGCCTTACTTTCAGTTGAAGCCCTGGATGGTGCTCCTGCCGGGCGTGTTCCTGGCGGTGACGGTGCTGGCGATCAACCTGGTCGGCGACGGATTGCGCGACATGCTCGATCCGCGGCTCGCGCGGCGGATGTGACGCGATGAACGTATCCGCGCCGGTGTTGGCGGTCAGCGATCTGCGCACGCACTTCCACACCCGCGACGGCGTGGTCAAGGCCGTCGACGGCGTGTCGCTCGCGCTCGAGCGCGGCGAAACGCTCGGCGTCGTCGGCGAGAGCGGCTGCGGCAAGTCCGTCACCGCGCTGTCGATCATGCGCCTCGTCCCTCCGGCGGCGGGACGCATCGTCGCGGGAAGCATTCGCTTCGACGACACGGAGCTCCTGACGCTCAAGCCCAGGGCGATGCGCGCGATCCGGGGCAACAGGATCAGCATGATCTTCCAGGAGCCGATGACGAGCTTGAATCCGGTGATGACCGTCGGCCGGCAGATCGCCGAGACCGTCGCGCTGCACCAGCAGTTGCCGCGGCGCGCGGCGCTCGACCGGGCGGTCGAGATGCTGACGCTCGTGAAGATTCCGGAGCCACGGCGACGCGCCGGCGAATATCCGCATCAGCTCTCCGGCGGCATGCGGCAGCGCGTGATGATCGCCATCGCGATGGCGTGCACGCCGACGATATTGATCGCCGACGAGCCGACGACGGCGCTCGACGTGACGATCCAGGCGCAGATCCTCGACCTGATGCTCGAAATGAAGGAACGCACCGGCGCCGCCGTCATGCTCATCACGCACGACCTGGGCGTGATCGCCGAGACGGCGCAGCGCGTGATCGTGATGTACGCGGGCCGCACGGTGGAGGAGGCGCCGGCGAAGGCGCTGTTCGCGCACCCGCGCCATCCCTACACCCGTGGCCTCATGACGTCGATTCCGCGCCTCAATCGCGCCGCCGCGGAGGCTGCGCGGCCGCGGCGCCTGACGGAGATTCCGGGCGTCGTACCGTCGCTGATCGGCGTTGCGCAGGGCTGCACGTTCGCCCCGCGCTGTCCCTACGCAAGCGAGCAATGCCACGTCGAGTATCCGCCGAAGCTCGAGGTCGCGCCGGGCCATTTCGTCGCGTGCTGGAACGCGGCATCGCTGCCGGAGCTCGCGCGTGGCTGAAGCTCCGCACGCTTCGGTGCCCGTTCTCGAAGTCGACGCGTTGGTGAAGCACTTTCCGGTGCGCGGCGGGCTGTTCGCGCGCGAGATCGGCACCGTGCAGGCGGTCGACGGTGTGTCGTTCGATGTCGCGGCGGGCGAAACGCTGGGCCTCGTCGGCGAAAGTGGCTGCGGGAAGTCGACGACCGGGAAAGCGATCCTGCGTCTCGTCGAGCCGACCAGCGGCACCATCAGGCTCGAAGGCGAGGACATCACCCGGCTCGATCGCGCCGCGATGCGCCCGCGCCGCCGGCGGTTGCAGGTGATATTCCAGGACCCGTACGCTTCGCTCGATCCGCGGATGAGCGCGGGCGAGATTGTCGGCGAGCCTCTGCGCAATTACGACATCGCCGCCGCCGATCAACGCCGCGAGCGCGTCGCCGCGCTCTTCGCGCGCGTGGGCCTGCGCGCCGATCAGATGCGCAAGTATCCCCACGAGTTTTCCGGCGGACAGCGCCAACGTCTCGGAATCGCCCGGGCGCTCGCCGTCGAGCCCAAGGTGATCGTGTGCGACGAGCCCGTTTCGGCGCTCGACGTCTCGGTGCAGGCGCAGGTCATCAACCTGCTCATGGACCTGCAGGCGGAGTTCGGCCTGTCGTATCTTTTCATCGCGCACGACCTCGCGGTTGTCGAGCACATCTGCCAGCGCGTCGCGGTGATGTACCTGGGGCGAATCGTCGAGCTCGCGCCGCGGCGGGCGCTATTTGCGCAGCCGCAGCATCCGTACACCGAGGCGTTGCTCTCCGCAGTGCCGGTGCCCGATCCCGATCCGGCCATCCGGCGCCGGCGGATCATTCTCGCGGGCGACGTCCCGAGCCCGATCAATCCACCTGCCGGCTGCCGGTTTCACACGCGGTGCCCGTACGTGTTCGACCGCTGCCGTACCGAATCGCCCGAACTGCGGGAGCTCTCTCCCGGTCATCACGTCGCGTGTCACCTGCGTTCGTGACGCGCCGAGGTCAGGAACACGGCCGCGGACATCGACAGAATCGGCCCGATCGCGTTGAAGACGGCGGGTGCGGCAACACCTCCTGCATTGATCCACGCCCCCATGGCGAGCGCTGCCGCGCTTGCGCCGAGCGATGCGCCCACCCATGCGCGCGGCATGCGGTTCAATCGCAGCATGCCCAAGGGCAGCAGCCATCCGAAGATGTACCAGAACTGCCGGTCAGTGAGGCAGCCGATGAGCCCCTGCAGCAGGCCCACGTCCTTCGCCCACGGGTCGTTGCGGATCTGGGCCGCGAATTCCCATGGCAGGATGAGCCGGCCGTAGGCGCCGTACTGAAGCGCCGACGTCGTGGCCAATCCAACCACGATCATGACGAGCAACCAGGGTGCCCAACTGAATATCCAAGCCGCAGTCGACCGCGGCTTCCATCGTTGCTGGCGGAACTCGATCAAGGCCCATCCGACCGTCGCTATCGTGGCCATCGGAATGAACGTTTCCTTCGCCAGTGCGCCGATGACGCCGACAACGGGCAGCAGGAACAGCTTTCGCGCGAGGAGCAGCCAGTAGAGCGCCAGCATGAGCGAGGATTCGCCGGAATCGACGAGCCCGCATCCCAGGTGCTTGTTGTGGACGGCAAAGGTGAGCAGGTAAAGAAGCGTTCCGGCGAGCGCCGTGCTCTCCGACGCCAGATGCGTCCTGCCGATTTGCAGGAGGATGAGCGCGCCTGTGGCGGTGAAGAGCGCGCTTGCGATCAAGAGCCCGAACGCCACCGGGTCCCACGAGGGAAGCCGACCTTCGCTCAAGCGGAAGATAGGCCGGGCTACCCAGGGCAGCAGCGGTCGCAGCATTTGCTGGCTGGCGGCAGCCGGCTTGCCCGCGACCATCTCGTAGTATCGGGTCGAGTCGGCGCAGCCGGGGACGGTGCGCGGGTCGAAACGACTGACGGCGGGATACCCGATCCCGAGCGCTATGGCGAAAAACAGCAGCCAATGGATCAGCAGCCGGCGCGGGTCTCCGGTCGCGATCTCCGTCATGCGGACCTCCGTCGTGCGTTCTTCTTCATTGCCTGTTTCCGCTAGGGCTCGAGGCGGTCCGCGGGTTGCGGACTTCCTGCCTCGCCGAACCGGTGCGCATTATCGACCACGGTCGAGGCCCGGCGTGGATAATTCAAGTTTCCGTCCCCGCGAACCCCATGTGCGAACGAAAGCATGAGATGACCGAATGGAGTGTCAACCGATGGATTTGATCCTGCGTGGCGGCCGGGTGATCGACCCGGCTCAACGACTCGACGCAACGTGCGACGTGGGCTTCGCGAACGGCCGCGTGGCGGCAGTGGCGCCGCGGATTGCCGAGACCGCGAAAGACGAGCGCGACGTCGCGGGAGCGATCGTGTCGCCAGGGATGATCGACCTCCACACCCACGTCTACTGGGGCGGGACGTCCATCGGCGTCGAAGCCGAGCCCATCGCCCGCCGGAGCGGCACAACGACGTTCGTCGACGCCGGCACGGCGGGCCCGGCGAATTTTCCTGGATTCCGCCGGCATGTCATCGAGCCGTCCGCGGTTCGCATCCTGGCTTATCTCAACGTCTCGTTCGCAGGCATCTTCGCCTTCAGCCGCACGGTGATGGTCGGCGAAGCGTCCGATCTGCGCCTTCTCGATCTCAACGAGTGCGTCCGCGTGGCGCGCGAGAACCTCGATCTAATCGTCGGCATCAAGGTGCGCGTGGGCCGCGGCGCCGGGGGAGCGAGCGGCATCGCCCCGCTCGACATGGCAATCGAGGTGGCCGAGGAGCTCGGTTTGCCCGTGATGGCGCACATCGATCACCCCCCGCCGAATCGCAGAGAGGTGCTCGAGCGCCTGCGCCCCGGCGACGTGCTCACGCACTGCTACCGGCCGTTTCCGAATTCGCTCCTGCGCAGCGACGGCGCGGTGCGCGAGGAAGCGCTGCTCGCGCGCGAACGCGGCGTGACCTTCGATATCGGACATGGCGCGGGCTCCTTCGGCTTTCACGCGTGCCGCGGGTTGCTTGCTGCCGGGTTTCGCCCCGACGTCATCTCGAGCGATGTCCACGTCCTCAATGTCGACGGACCTGCGTTCGACCTTCTCGCCACGCTTTCGAAATTCCTGGTGCTTGGCGTCGATGTCAACTCGCTCATTGCCGCCGTCACCGACGCGCCCGCCCAGGCGATCCGGCGGCCTTCGCTCGGCACGCTCGCCGTCGGCACCGAGGGCGATGCCACCATCGTCGACGTCGAGGAAGGCTCGTTCGAGTTTCACGATACGCAAGGCGAGCGCCTCGCCGCCGACCGGCGGCTCCGCCTCAAGGGGATGGTGGTGAACGGGAAATGGTGGCCGCCGGCGAGCGCGCGCTAGCGCTGCCGGCGGCCGGTCTTACGTCGCAAAAGGTCGAGACTGCCCTTCGCGACCGATCAATGGCTGTCACTGCGCATACGAGTAACGCCGGTCTTCGTCGCGCAGTTGCGTACGGAGGTTGTCGGCCAACCGATCGAGATTGCGCTTGAGCTCCGCGTCTTCCCGGTAGCTCAATCGCCCGTCCGCCATGTAAGTGCGCTCGCGCGCTTCGATGGATCCGAGCTCGCGATTCAACATGCGCGCTTCGCGACCGGTCAGCCGGCCGTCCTGCACGCCGCGCTGGATCCGCGCCCGGATGCGGGCCTCGCGCTCATTGATGGTCTGCGCCCGATCATCCCAGCGATCGTCGTGCCGCTCCGCGTACTGTACCGGCACGAACGTCGCCGAACCGTAATCGTGGCGAGTCGTGGTGCCTGCAGCAGCAACGCCAGATGCGAGCACGCTGGCAGTTGCAAGTGCGATAAGAGTGTTCCGCATGATATGCCTCCTTTTGTTCAGCCGGCGTCAACATGCGCCGCGCTCCCTGCCATAACGGCTGAGCGAGCCGAGTGTTGACGGCCAACTCCTCTCCATTTGTAAGCGCGTGTGGCCTCCAGTTCCGGCGGAACGGCGCGACGCTTTGTCAGACGAATCCTACGCGTCGCACCCCAGGGTCCTTTCGAGCGTAGACTTTGGCCGCGCGCGCTCGGCCACGGCGCGCATGGCAAGGAGGAGCGCTTGAGGAAACCGGCCACAGCCTACGCGATTGCATTCGCCGCGCTCGCCGCAGCGCTGCTGCTGCGCTGGCTGCTCGATCCGCTGATGGGCGACGCGTTCCCGCTCGTCACGCTCTTCGGAGCCGTTGCCGCGGCCGTCTGGGTCGCGGGCTTGGTTCCGGCGATCGTCCTTGCAATCCTTGGCTATATCGCCTGCAATTATCTCTTCATCGCGCCGCGCGGCGTGCTGGGTCCCTTCAATATGCAGAATGGCGTGGGGCTCGCCGCGTACATGTTCACTTGTGCGCTGATCATCGCGGCAGGCGAAGCGATGCGTTCGGCGCGGCGCCGTGCGATCGAGCGCGGCGAGCTGATGCGGGTGACGCTCGCCAGCATCGGGGATGCCGTGATCGCCACCGACACGGACGGTCGCGTGACCTATCTCAACGCGGTCGCCGAGACGTTGACCGGATGGACGTTTCACGACGCGCAGGGCGAGCATCTCGATTCCGTTTTCCGCATCGTCGATGCCCGAAGCCGGGAGGCGCTCGAAAACCCGGCGACCAGGGCGCTGCGCGACAACGCCGTGGTCGGCCTCTCAAACCACGCGCTGCTCATCGCGAAGGATGGCGTCGAACGGCCCATCGACGACAGCGCCTCCCCGATCAAGGACGAGAGTGGCGAAGTCACAGGCTGCGTGCTGATCTTTCGGGACGTGTCCGAGCGGCGGCATTTGGAAAGGGCCGCGGCCGGCCGCCTGCTCGATGCGCGCCTGCTCGCCGCGATCGTGGAGTCGTCCGACGACGCGATCATCAGCAAATCGCTCGACGGAATCATCCAAAGCTGGAACGCGGCCGCCGAGCGCTTGTTCGGCTACACCGCCGAACAGGCCGTGGGACGCCACATCTCGCTCGTCATTCCGCAGGATCGCATCGCGGAAGAAGACACGATCATCGCGAGCCTCAAGGCCGGGAAGCGCGTGGAGCATTTCGAGACCGAACGGCGGCGAAGCGACGGGGGACGCATTCTCGTCTCGCTGACGATCTCGCCGATCAAGGACGACACTGGCAATGTCATCGGAGCCTCGAAAATCGTCCGGGACGTCACGCAGCAGCGGGAAGCGGAGCAACGCGAGCGGCGCCTGCGGGACGAGTCGGCAGCAGAACGGCAGAAGTTCGTCACGCTGATCGAGAGCAGCACCGACTTCATCGGCATCTGCGATCTCGACGGCGTCCCGTTCTACGTCAATCCGGCGGGACTCGCGCTGGTCGGTCTCGAGAGCATGGACGAGGCGCGCCGCACGCATATGCGCGACTTCTTCTTCCCCGAAGACCGTTCACGGATGATGGACGAGTTCCTCCCGTCGGTGATGGCCGCGGGTCACGGCGAGGTCGAAATCCGCTTCCGCAACTTCCGCACGCACGAAGCCCGCTGGATGTCGTACAAGGTCCTGAAGCTGACCGGCAGCGGAGGCGAGGTCGTGGCTATCGCGACGGTAAGCCAGGACATCACCGAGCGGAAGCGGCTCGAGGACAACCTGCGGAGGCTCGCCACGGATCTTTCGGAGCTCGACCGCCGCAAGAACGAATTCCTGGCGACTTTGTCGCACGAGCTTCGCAATCCACTCGCGCCGCTGCGCAATATGCTGGAAGTCCTGAAGCGGACCGCCGGCACTCACGGAACGGTGCCCCAGGCCATCGAGACGATGGAACGCCAGCTGGGGCAGCTCGTGCGGCTCGTCGACGACCTGCTCGATCTGTCCCGCATCACGCACAACCGCATCGAGCTGCGCAAGGAACGGGTCGCGCTCGCGTCGGTGATCCACCAGGCGATCGAGGCGTCGCGCCCGCTCGCCCAAAACGCGGGTCACGACATGAAGGTGACGTTGCCGTCGAACCCGATCTACGTGCACGGAGACCCGGTGCGCCTGACGCAGATCTTCGGCAACCTGCTCAACAACAGCTGCAAGTACACGCCTCCGGGTGGAAGAATCAGCGTGACCGCAAGACAGGACGGAAACGAGGCGGTGGTCACCGTCGCCGACACCGGCGCCGGGATTCCGCCCGACAATCTTCTGAGCATCTTCGAGATGTTCACGCAGATCGACGGATCGATGGAGCGCTCGCAGGGCGGCCTCGGCATCGGCCTCACGCTCGCGAAGAGGCTCGTGCAGATGCACGGGGGTTCGATCGAGGCGCACAGCGCGGGAGAAGGCCGGGGGAGCGAATTCGTCGTGCGCTTGCCCGTGATGATCGAGCGTCCCGACGCAGCGGCGCCTCCCGCTCGCGGCATGGACGAGCCCGCGCACACCTATCGCATTCTGGTCGTCGACGACAACTGGGATTCCGCCTCGTCGCTCGCGATGCTGATGCAGATGACGGGGCACGAGACGTTCACGGCCGGCGACGGGCCGGAAGCGCTCGAGGCGATGGAAAGGCGCCGCCCCGAAGTGGTCCTGCTCGACATCGGGCTGCCCACGATGAACGGCCACGAAGTCTGCCGCCGGGCCCGCGAGCAGCCTTGGGGCAACGACATGCTGATCATTGCCCTGACGGGTTGGGGACAGGAGGAGGACCGGCGCAAGTCGCGCGACGCCGGGTTCGACGGTCACCTCGTCAAGCCCGTGGAGTACGCCGCACTCAATGCGCTGCTCGATTCGCTGATGGCGGCAAGGAGCGCCTAAGGGGGAAGCTCGGCACGGTGCTTGCATGGTTTCCGGTTTCATCGAAGCCGCCCATGCACTCCCCCATCCACAACTATCTTGCCGAGCTCCACGGCCGCCTCGCGGTGACGCGCGACGGCGCGGTCGCGACGTACATACCGGAGCTCGCGAAGGCCGATCCGGACTCGTTCGCGATCTGCCTCGTCACCATGGATGGCGTCGCTTATTCGGTAGGGGACACGGCAACGCTGTTCACGATGCAATCGATCTCGAAAGCGTTGGTCTTCGCGACGGCGCTCGCGGATCGGGGACCGCAGGTCGTCGCCCGCAAAGTCGGAGTGGAGCCAAGCGGCGATGCTTTCAACTCGATCAGTCTGGATCCCCAAACTGGTGCGCCGCTCAATCCGATGATCAATGCCGGTGCAATCGCGACGACCAGTCTTGTCGCGGGCGAATCGACCGAAGGCCAGTGGCGGCGAATCGAGGACTCCATGGCGGCGTTCGCCGGGCGCCGTCTCTCCGTCGATGAATCCGTCTACCGGTCCGAGAGCGCGACTGGATTCCGCAATCGCGCCATCGCGTGGATGCTCAAGAACTTCGGGATCATCGACGGCGAGCCCATGGCGACACTCGAGAATTATTTCAGGCAGTGCTCGCTGCTCGTCGACTGCCGCGACCTCGCGCGCATGGCGGCAACGCTCGCCAACGGAGGCGTCCATCCATCGACGGGTCAGCCGGTGCTGGCCGGCGAGCACGTCGAGCGCGTGCTCTCCGTGATGGCGACATGCGGCATGTACGACTACGCCGGGAGCTGGCTCTATGAGGTCGGCATGCCGGCGAAGAGCGGCGTCAGCGGCGGGATCATTGCCGTGGTGCCGGGACGCTTCGGCATCGGCATCTATTCGCCGCTGCTCGACGAGAAGGGCAACAGCGTGCGCGGCATCGCCGCGTGCAAGTCGCTGTCGCGGGACTTGGGGCTGCACGTGTTCACGCGCACCGCCAGTCCCACGATGGCACTGGGCCGCGTGTACACGGGTGCTGCCGCGCCGTCGCGCCGCCAGCCCACCGCCGAAATCCGCGCCTACCTCAACGAGCATGCGCGCCGGATCAAGTACCTCTGCCTTCACGGCATGATCGCCGTGGACGGCGCCGAATACATCATTCGACGCATGCGGGAGATGGCGCCCGATACGCAAAGCTTCATTCTCGACATGCACGAAGCGATCGCCATCTCCGACAGCGCCGCGCGCCTCCTGAACCAGGCACGCCTCGGTTTCGCCGACGACGGCATCGCGGTCGTGTGCTCGCGCATCCAGGAGCGGCCGACGATCATGGGCCCGCTCAGCAAAGCGGCAAGGAGAGACGACCGCGGCTTCCTCGTCTTCGAAGACAACGACCTCGCGGTCGAGTGGTGCGAGAACCAACTCTCGCGCGAGCTCGAGCGGCCGCAGGTGGCGAAGGGCTCGCTCGCCGACTCGGTCCTGTTCCGTGGAGTACCGCCCGCCTTGATGGAGCAAGTCGAAACGGCCACGCGATTGCACGTCTACGCGCAGGGCGAGCAGATCCTGAGCCACGGCCAGGAGGGCGATGGCCGCGTGTTCTTCATCGAATCCGGCCAGGTGAGCATCCTCGTGCCGCTTCGCAACGGCGCGCATCAGCGGATCGCCACCCTCGGGCCGGGCATGGAGTTCGGCGAAATGGCGCTCCTCGGCCAGACGACGCGGAGCGCCTCGGTCTACGCGGACACGGAAGTCCAGTGCCGGGTCCTCGAAGCCGGAGATTTCGGCGGCATCGCGGACGAGGCTCCGCTCCTCAAGATTGCCGTCCTGCAGAACCTTGCGCGCGACATGGCGGGGCGCTTGCGCGGCGCCAACGAGTGGATCGCCGCGCTCGCCTGATCAGTGCGCCCGGAAGGCGGCCACGCGTGCCTTGAGCTCTGCCGCTGCTCCCGCCGTCGCCGCTGGGTCTGCCTTGCCCGCGCGGCGGAACGCGACGATGTCGAAGCGTCCGAAGCAGGATTTCACGATCATCGAACCGGGCTGCCCTGTGCCGGCGTCGCTGCGGACTTCAACCTCCTGCACGAGCTCGTAAGGAATGCGAACGCTGGTCGTGCCCGGTGGGGGAACGAATGTGACCGAGCGATCGCTGACGGCGAGCGATCCCTCGGCCGGCGTCCTCGATCGCTCGATCTGCGGATAGCCTTCGTGCGCGAACTCCGGTCGCCAGAAGGCGCGGTCGAAGCTCGTGATCTTCCCTTCGTCGATGGGAGTCGACCGCTCCAGCGACTCCGTTACCGACACACCCTGCCGGGTGGACATCTCGCAGGGATCGGTTGTCGCCTTGTCGTGCATATCGGCCAAGGGACCGAGGGAAAGCGCGACGGCGCCCTGGGCGGCCGGTGCAGCGAGTATGGCCATGGGCGCGAGCGCGCATCCCGGGAGAACGCTGCAGAAGCACGCGGCCACGCAAAGACGCAGCGCCGTATTCAAATATTCGATCCATCCTTCTGCCGTGGCCCGCCGTGCCGCCGCATCGTAGCAGCTGGCGCTGCATTCCGTCAGTTGCCCGGATGACAGGCGGCCTCGCCGTGAATTCGGCACAATGGGGCATGCCCAAGAAATACACGATGGGCGGTCGTGCGCCCCCCGCTTTTCCCGGCGACCTGCCGCCGCTGCAGAGCCGGAGCTTCCGCGAGCGCCTCGGCGCGCTGCGCAACCTTCCGCCGTTCCTGAAACTCGTCTGGAAAACCAGCCCGGCGCTCACGATCGGGCAGGCGCTGCTGCGGATCGTCCGCGCCTTGCTGCCCGTCGTAACGCTGTACGTCGGCAAGCTCATCATCGACGAGGTCGTGCTCCTCGCGGGGCATTCGGCAGCCAACCCGTCGCTGCGCGATTGGATTGCGAGCGGTGAGCTCGACCGCATGGGGTCGCTCTTGGCGCTGGAGTTCGCGCTTGCCGTCGCGTCCGACGTGCTCGGCCGCTTCGTCTCGCTCGTCGATTCGCTCCTGTCCGAGCAATTCAGCAACGAGACGAGCTTGAGGATCATGGAGCACGCCGCCACGCTCGATCTCGAGGACTTCGAAGACAGCGAGTTGCAGGACCGGCTGGAGCGCGCCCGGCGGCAGGCCGCGGGCCGGATGGGCCTCATCGGCCAGCTTTTCAGCCAGGCGCAGGATGTCGTGACGGTGGTGAGCTTCGCGGCGGGGCTCGTGGTTTACGCGCCCTGGCTCATCGTGCTTCTCGCGATCGCGCTCCTGCCGGCGTTCATCGGCGAAGCGCACTTCAATGCGCAGAGCTATTCGCTCAACTTCGCGCGCACGCCGGAGCGGCGCGAGCTCGACTACGTGCGGCAGACCGGTGCCAGCGTCGAAACGGCGAAGGAAGTGAAGATCTTCGGCCTCAACCGGTTCCTGATCGAGCGCTACCGCACGCTCGCGGCGAGCTTCTTCGAGGCGAACCGCCGGATCGCGCTCCGCAGGGCGGGTTGGGGCAGCGTGCTGTCGGCGATCGGCACGGTCGCGTACTACGCGGCGTACGCGTACATCGTCTGGCGCACGCTGCATGGCGAGTTTTCCATCGGCGACTTGACGTTCCTCGCAGGTTCGTTCCGGCGGCTGCGCAACCTGCTGGAAGGCCTGCTGATGGGCTTCTCCCAGGTCGCCGGGCAGGCGCTCTATCTCGACGATCTCTTCTCGTTCTTCGAGATCGAGCCCGAGATCGTCCAGCCGCCTTCCCCGCGGCCGTTTCCGGTACCGCTGCGCCAGGGCTTCGCCTTCGAAAACGTGGGATTCCGTTATCCGGGCGCCGAGCGTTGGGCGGTGCGCGGCCTGAACCTCGAGCTTCGCGCCGGGGAAATCCTCGCACTAGTCGGCGAGAACGGCGCCGGCAAGACGACAATCGTGAAGCTGCTCGCGCGCCTCTACGACCCCGACGAAGGCCGGATCCTGCTCGACGGCCACGATCTGCGCGAATACGATCTCTTCGCGCTTCGCGCGAACATCGGCGTCATCTTCCAGGATTTCATGCGGTATCACTTCACGGCCGCGGACAACATCGCCGTGGGACGGATCGAGGCGCGCGACGACCGCGCACGCATCGTCGCGGCTGCGAAGTCGAGTCTCGCGGACGAGTTCATCCGCAAGCTTCCGGGCGGCTACGACCAGGTGCTCGGCAAGCGCTTTCGAACCGGCGTCGACCTGTCGGGCGGCGAGTGGCAGAAGATCGCCATCGCCCGCGCGTACATGCGCGATGCGCAGCTCCTGATCCTCGACGAGCCGACGGCCGCGCTCGACGCGCGCGCGGAATTCGAGGTGTTCAAGCGGTTCAAGGAAATGAGCCGGGGCAAGACCGTCGTGCTGATCTCGCACCGCTTCTCCAGCGTGCGCATGGCCGATCGCATCATCGTTCTCGCCGACGGCGCCATCGAGGCGGCCGGCACCCACGGGCAGCTGCTGCAGCAGGGCGGGCGCTACGCCGAGCTCTTCGAGCTGCAGGCCGCGGGCTATCGCTAGGCGCATGCGATGACCATTGATTGGAGTGCATTCACGCCCTGGTCCGCAACTGCCGGCGGTATCGTCATCGGCGTCGCGGCCGCGCTCCTCGTGCTCGCCAACGGGCGAGTGGCGGGCATCAGCGGGATCGTCGGCGGGATCCTCTCCCCGCGGTCGGGCGACGTTGCGTGGCGGATCGCGTTCATCGCCGGATTGCTCGCAGCGCCGGTCGTCCATTCGGCCGTATCGGTGCTGCCGGCGATCACGATCGACGGGACCTATCCGATGATGATCGTCGCCGGCCTTGTCGTGGGCGTCGGCACGCGATACGGCGGCGGATGCACGAGCGGTCACGGAGTCTGCGGGCTCTCCCGGCTGTCGCCGCGCTCGCTCGTCGCCACGCTTTCGTTCATCGCTTCGGGATTCGCCACGGTGTACTTCCTTCGTCACTTGGCCGGCAGCTGATCCGTGGCGCCCGTCTTCGCCTTTGTCGCCGGTCTCACGTTCGGACTGGGCCTCATCGTCGCCGGCATG
>Ga0207691_10001219_pt1 | contig 25647 bp, 32 predicted proteins | sample KBSM13metaG_FD_184327 | JGI IMG/M metagenome (GOLD analysis project Ga0207691, IMG submission 184327) | Miscanthus rhizosphere microbial communities from Kellogg Biological Station, Michigan, USA - KBS M1-3 metaG (SPAdes) (version 2) | ecosystem: Host-associated > Plants > Roots > Rhizosphere >...
CTTCATGACCCTCGTTCCGGCCATTTCGATTGGGTAGCCGGCGCGTCGGTCATCAAATCGTCGACCGACTCCAACACCCAGGCAGTCGACGCCACCGCGCGTTCGGAATTGCTATCGTTCCGACGATCGGTGTCGGAAGCTGCAATCTTTGGCGAAGGCAGCCTGTCGATTGGCCGCCGCTGGAGCGTCGGTGGCGGGGCGCGGATATTCACCAACAGCATTGAGGACGAGGGGCGCAGCGGCACAATCGACCGTGTCGAAAATCGGACCCGGCTAAGAGCTGCCGGAAGCGCAAGCGCGACTTGGAGGCCGGGTGTCCGAACGACCGTCTTCGGTCGCGTCGCGACGGCCTACCGGCCGGGTGGCGTCAACGCCGAACCGGACGCGCAGCAGGATGTCTATCGCGCAGACAGACTCGCCAGCGCCGAAGTCGGCATTCGAACGGAGCGTGGACCGCTCTCCCTTCAGACGACGATGTTCGGCGCACGCTGGGTCGGAGTACAAGCTGAGGAGCTGCTGACCAACGGGTTGATCGCAACGATCAACGCGGGTGACGCGCTGAATTTCGGGATCGAGGGCCAGCTGCGCTTGCGGGTGACCAGGTCAACATCGCTCCATTTGGGGTTTCTCGCTCAATCTTCGAAGCTTGAGAGTCATGGCCCGGGCCTGAGCATTGATGACCAGAGGCTACCGGCCGTTCCGGAAGCTGCGGTCCGAGTCAAAGTGCTTCACGGGTTCACCCTCGGCAAGCGATGGGACGGACTGGCCCGCGTCGGCATCGACTATGTCGGGGCTACGCACTTAAGTTTCGACCCCGCGCTCGATCGGCGGACACGCGGGCGCGCAATAGTTGATGCGGGCGTGACGCTGACAAAGGCGCCATGGACAGTTGAGCTCGCCGCCGAGAATCTCGGCAATTCAACGGCCGATACCTTCGCCTTCGGTAATCCGTTCCGAATTATGGCCGAGCAAGAACGAACGCCCGTCCGTCCTCGCACCATCGGGCTCGTCGTCCGCCGCGCGTTCTAAAAATATTCGGGCGTCCACTGAGGCCGCTCATCCGCGCTGCCGTCTTCCCTTCACCTGGTCGAAGGAGTGCGGATGCGCTGGGAGAATGTTCATGACCTGATTGGCCGCCGCTATGCCAGCGCTCATGGCGCGGTGCCGGTGGCCAACTATCCGCACTTTTGCACGATCTCCCGAAACGGTGGCAATGAGCCCAGCGCGGTCCTCGGATTTCGCCCCGCGAACGAGGGCAGGCTGTTCTTGGAGGACTATCTCGACGCTCCCGTCGAAGAGGTCGTCTCCGCTCTCTTGGCGTGCCCGATTGAACGAGACCGGATCGTAGAAATCGGCGCTCATGCCTCCGATCGGAGCAAGGCGACCATAGAACTCTGGGCGCTTACGGCGCGTCATGTCAGTGGGACCGCAGACGTTGCTGTGGCCGTGCTGACGGAGCCGCTCCGCGACATGTTCAACCGCCTTGGCATTCCGATCATCGAGATCTGCGACGCCGACCCTGCGCGGCTCAACGGGGCGGGCGAAGAATGGGGCCGTTACTACGAAATGCGGCCCAAGGTTTGCGCGGGCTTGATTGCCCCGGCACTTCCCAAGCTCGCCGGCTTCAACAGTCAGAGGGGGCACTGCTCGTGACCGCCATCCTCGAGGCGGTACTTCGCCACTCGATCGCCGGCCGGCAAAACCCAGCGTTCGACGATGGAGATAGCGCGATTGGCTGGAGCGAAGCGGCTGGGCTCGTTGACTGCGCAAGGAAGGACATCCGCAATCAAATGCTTGGCGGCGATCCGCTCGGCATTGCACTCGACCACTCGGCGGCCTGCGCCATCTTCATGATTGCCTGCCTCGAAGAAAGCGTGACGGTCGTCCCTCTGCCGCCCTTCTTCAGCGATGCGCAGCGCAATGCTGCTCTCGACGCGGCAGGCGCAGCAGCGCTCGTTACCGGCTGTGCTTGGGAGGAAGATCGATTGAACCTCACGGTTCAGCCTCGTGACACCCTGCGGGTCGATCTCCCCGACCAGGCAGCTCTGATCAGTTTCAGCAGCGGATCGACCGGTACACCGAAGGGAATATGCCTGTCCGCTGATCATCTGGCGGCCGTCGCGGTTGGCGTCTGCGATTTCCTTGGCCACGACCTTGCCGGGCGGCACCTGCCGCTCCTGCCGTTCGGAGTTCTGCTGGAACAGGTCGCGGGATTGTTCGCATCCATGATTGCCGGCGGCACCTATTGTCCGCTCCCGCGGAGCGTGGTCGGGATGGCCGACCCGCTGCGCCCCGACCCGCGAGCAATGCTTGAGGCAATTGTCGATCAGCGGGCAACGTCGCTGATCCTCGTTCCCGAATATCTGTCGGTTCTTGTCAGCCAGATGGAAGCAACCGGTGTTCGCCTGCCCGACCTCAGGTTGGTCGCGGTAGGCGGCGCCAGCATCGCGCGCAGCCTGCTCGACCGCGCCACGGAGCTCGGGTTGCCTGTCCGTCAGGGCTACGGGATGACGGAGGCGGGATCCGTCATCGCGCTCGAGGACGGAACGACTCGCTCGATAGGGAGCGTCGGCGAATCCATCGGCGCGCACCGGATCACGATCGAGGACGATGGCGAGATCGTCATCGATGGCCCGCTTTTCCTTGGCCTGCCCGGGCAGCCGCGAACGCCGGGCAGGTTTTCGACCGGCGACATCGGCCGGATCGACGAGCAGGGAAGGCTCTGGATCGAGGGGAGGAAATCGAACCTCATCGTGACCAGCCTTGGCCGCAACATCTCGCCGGAGTGGATCGAAGGCCTGCTGCTCGCCCAGCCGGAAATCGCTCAAGCCATGGTCCGGGGCGACGGCGAAGCTTCACTCGAGGCGCTGGTCGTGCCGGCCTCTCCTCGAGCAAACGTCGAAAATGCCGTCAATCGGGTAAACCGCGACTTGCCCGACTACGCCGCCGTGAAAGCTCGGATCGTTCCGCCCTTCACGCCCGACAACGGAATGCTGACCGACAATGGCCGTCTCAAGCGCGCCGTCATTGCCGATCGATTTGCCGGTGGGGGACAGGCGACGACCTTCTTCGAAAGGCTGGTCGAGGATACTCGCGAGGAGCAGGCGCGCTTTGCGGTCACGCCCCAGCTCATCGCCGGGCTTCGCGGTGACATTAGCCGCGCCGATTACATCGCCTACCTGACCGAGGCCTATCACCACGTGCGGCATACTGTCCCCTTGATGCAGACCGCACGCGAGCGGCTCGTTCAGCGAGACGCTTCCGTCCTCGTTGACGCGCTCGACGACTATATCGAGGAAGAGACCGGCCACGAAGAATGGATCCTCGATGACATAGAGGCAGCTGGCGGTGATCGTGCCGTCGCTGCGGCAAGTTCGCCTGCGCCCGCTACCAAGTCGATGGTCGACCATGCTTATCGGACCATTCGCGAAGGCAATCCCGCGGGGTTCTTCGGAATGGTGTTTGTACTCGAGGGAACGAGCGTGGCGATGGCTTCGAACGGCGCGGCCGCCGTCCAGCAGACGCTCGGCTTACCGAAGGGTGCATTCCGCTATCTCACGTCTCACGGCGCTCTCGACCAACATCATATGCGATTCTTCGAGAGCCTGATGAACCGAATCGACAACCCAGCCGATCAGGCCGCGATCGTGGATATGGCGCGCGACATGTTCGGGCTCTTCGGCGGCGTGTTCGGTTCGATCGAGCTGGAAGCATCGCGCCGTGCCGCTTGAACGAAGAACGGTGGTGCTGACCGGCGCCGCCGGTGGCATTGGCAACCTGCTCGCAAGTGTATTGCGCGACGAGGGTGCGCATGTCGTGGGCGTGGACCGGGTGGCAAGCCCATCTTGTGCCGAAAGCCTGATAGCGGACCTCTCCTCGAAGGCAGACCTCGCGGCGCTGTCGAGCCAGCTCGCCAACCGCGACGTCGACATTCTCGTGAACCTCGCCGGCGTCCAATATTTCGGACCATTCGAACAGCAGAAGCCCAGCGCAATCTGGACTGGTTACGTCGTCAATTTGGTCGCGCCGGCGCTGCTCATTCGTTCGGTTCTACCGCAGATGTTGGCACGCGGTCACGGGCAGATCGTCGCTATCGGGTCGGTGATGGGGGCCGTGAACTATCCGCACTTCGCAAGCTACTCGAGCAGTAAATGCGGCTTGCGTGGCCTATGCGAGGGCCTGCGCCGCGAAGTCGGCGGATCGGGCATCGCCGTCACGTACATTGCGCCGCGGGCAGTGAAGACCAGCTTCAACGATGAGACGGTCAACAAATTCCTGGAAGTCGCCAAGATGCGGGCTGACAATCCGGAGATCGTCGCTCGCCGGATCGCGCGCGCGATCGTCCAGCGGCGGAAGGACGTCACGATCGGCGCTGCAGAGCGCTTTTACACGCGGCTCAATGGCGCCTTCCCGCGCCTCGTGGACGCGGGTCTGGCCGGGAGCACCGCCAAGGCGCGGCGCCTATTCACTCAATCTTGATCGAGGAGCATCGACTAATGAACTACCTGTTGCGCGCGGCTCTTTTTGGAAGCGTCAGCTTCATCATCGGCAGCCAAGTAGCGATGGCGTCGGACAACCCGCAGATGGACGGCGACGTTATGCGGATCAACAACGCCTGGGCCCACATCCGCTACCAGGTGAAGGACCGCAGCGCTCAATTCAACCAGCTCGCGGCCCTTGAGGGTGAGGCCGACAAGGTCGTCCAAAAATATCCGGGCAAGGCCGAACCGCTTCTGTGGAAGGGCATCGTCGTCAGTGAAGAAGCTGCTCGCGCATCGACCTTCCGGCAACTCGGCCTGGCGACGCGGGCTCGGGACATCCTCAGCAAAGCGTACGCAATCAATCCCCGCGTCGCCGATGGCGGTGCGGCGATGAGCCTCGGAGTGCTCTATTACAAAGTGCCTGGCTGGCCGATCGGGTTTGGAAGCACCGCCAAGGCGCGCAACTTCTTCCAGCAGGCCCTGCAACAGGACCCGCGCGGCCTCGACAACAATTATTTCTACGGCGATTTCCTTGCGCAGGAGGGCGACAGCGCCCACGCGCGCCAGTTCCTTCTTCGGGCACTGCAAGCCCCAACGAACAACAACCGCCCGGTCTGGGATGCCGGTCGACGAGCGGAAGTTAGAGCGCGATTGGCTCAACTTCATTGAGTTTTGGTGAGCGGGCTGGGGCGGCACTCGGACGCCAGCTCGCGCGGCCGTCCGGCGTGTGCGGCCACATCGTTGGCATGCTCATGCGGTTCGCCAACCGAAAGCCCAATCGCCGATTGATCGAGGAGCTCGACATTCGACCGCATCATCGAGTGCTCGACATCGGCTGCGCTGACGGCTCAGTCCTCGCCGGGCTTCGAGGGGTCGCGTACCGTGCGGGAGTCGACCAATCTGGCGCAATGGTGCACGCCGCTCGCCGGCGCCTCGCGATCGCAATCGGGACCGGGCGCGCCAGCATCGTGCAAAGCGACATGCTCGCCTTGCCATTTCCCAATCATTCATTCGATCGGCTGATCGCCAGCAACGTCCTCTATTTCTGCCGGGAGGTCCCTGGCTTCCTCGCCGAATGTCGTCGCGTCGGACGCGATGGCGCGAGGCTGGGCATTTACGTAACTTCCAAGAGGTCGATGGCCAGCTGGTCGTTCGCCAGCGCCGCCACTCACCGCCATTTCGATCGCGCGGACCTGGAAGAAGTATTCGCCGCAGCGGGCATTAAGCGCGAGGCCTACCGCGTGGATACCATCTCTTTACCACGCGGGATCGAGGGACTGATCGCGATCGTCGAACTGTGATGTTGCTGCTTACTTGATTGCAGCACAGGCAACGCGTGCGCCCGCACCACCAATCGGTTGCGAGAGATAGTCGTCGGCCGCGGCATGGATGACGAGCGCCGATCCGTCGGTATCCAGAATGTTGAGGCGACCGTCGGCCGGGCCGAGCGTAAGGCCCGAGGCAAAGACGTCTGCGTTCACCTTGCCGCCGCTGTCGGCGAAGACGTTCGGAAGATCACCCGAGTCACTCTCCGCGGCATTCAACAGTCCATGAACTGGCGCCGTGACCATGGCGTCGTGAATATGTCCGCCAGATGCCTTGAACCCGGCATCGGCGCAGGTCGCGACCGAGTGAATGTGCATACCGTGCCAACCGGGCGTCAGACCCGATGCCAAGACGCGAAGCAGGATCCCCCGCGGTGCTTGCATGATGGTGACTTCGCCTGCCGCCGCGCCGCCGTCCGCCACCAGCGGAAAGGTGCGGGCCGCCGGCTGCGCGGGCGCCGCCGCCGTCAGGGCAAAGGTTGTCAAAACGATAGGAATGCGCAGGGCTGGATTCATCGGGTCGCTCCTTTCTCGACAAGACGTCACGCGGGACCCGGTCCCGCAGGGCTGTCATAAATTTGGAGAAGTCACTGATGGGTCTCGGCCACCACATCTTTTTGGGCACGTCAATTCGCGTTCGATTGATTGTCGAAGAGCCTGATCGGCGATCGGCAAGTCAGTAATGGCAGCTTTCGACCCATTGCGGACCTTAGCGAGTGCTGCATACTCGGCTCATGAGTGACCCATCACCTGCCCACTGTCGCCGCATCGTCCCGCTCCTGCGTGCCCGCGATGGGCAAAAGACCACAGTTGAGCTCTCCGGTTCTCGCTCGTTCGAAGTATTCGACATTGCCTGGGGCGAGGACATCGGAGACGACTATGAACACATCACCAGCAACTGCTCACCAGGCGTCGGGGGAGCTGACATTGATCTGTTCTTCACCGATGAAGTCATGAGAATCGTTGCTCCCGAAAATGGTGAGGTTCTGTGGGCCGCGGATGGCACGCCCAGTGTCCGATAACTACCCAAACCGCCCGCTTCTGGCGCGACGTTAGTCACTCCTGCGACCGATCTGAATATTCCGCAGAGATTGGGCAGGTTGTTCGTCGCAGCGTTAGTGTGCGCTGTTTATGGCTGGGGCATCCAGTTTCTACCTAAGTCGTATCAGCCGTCTCGACCAGTCTACGCCTTTGGGTGGTTGGCAGCCTGCGCTGTCATCTACATCGCCCATTGCGGACATTAGATAGCAGTGCTGGAGACGAGCCTTAGGTCGCCGTCAAACAAAGTGACGATGTAAGAACTGATGCAATCAGAGAACTCGTCCATCAACGCCAGCCCATCAGCGTCCCAATCATTCTCGGCTTGAAGGATGAGCTTGCCGTCGTGAAACGTGCATTGAACGTTGCTGTGATGGGGCCGGTGCTCTCGGAACTCTGTTTCGATGTCTCTAGCGGCCTCTTCTCCTTCCGCGGACGGAACGCCGGAGCATTCTAAGACAACTCGGTGCATTCGAACCTCATACGAAGTACGCGAATGCTGTCATAGCTAATGGCAGCTTTCCACCCGAACCTGCCGCGACCGCAATCGACCCAAAGCTGTCGCTAGCTACTCTCACGCAAACCGAAGGTGGATATTCGCTCGAACCCGAACGCATAGCGCCTGCCAGTGCTGCCGACCACGCGACATCGCGTTATGCCACCTTTCGCGATTCCCCGGTTGTTTTATGTTCATGCGTCTTATTCCTATGGGGCGCGTTCTGTCCTTGAACTCACCGGCGTCTTCCGCGTGAGATTTAGGAACTCTCCATGACAAGGCTCACTCATTTCCTCGCCGCCGCCGCCGCAATTGGCGGCATTGCTGCACCGCTTTCGGCAGCCCAGTACCAGTACCAGCCCTATCCGCAGCAGGCTTATCCCCAACCGGTCTACCCTCAGCAGGCCTACCCCGGCTACAATCAGGGCTATTCCAGCGGCAATCCGGTGACCGACATCATCGATCAGCTGCTCGGCAACCGCTACAGCGTCACCGATCGCCAGGCGGTTCGCCAGTGCTCGAATGCGGCGCGCATCCAGGCGAACTCCCAGTACGGGTCCTATGGCTACGGCCAGCAACGTTACGGCCAGGGAGGTTACAACGGCTACAATCAGCAGATCGCGGCGTCGTCGCTGCGTGTCACCGCCATCACCAATGTGGAGCGTCGGTCCAACGGGCTGCGCGTCTCAGGGCTGATGAGCAACAGCTACGCCAGCCAGTACAACCAATACGGCAATCAGTATGGCGGCCAGTACGCCTACCAGAATCGCGGCTACGGCGACGTCAGCTTCCGATGCAACGTCGACTATCGCGGTGTGGTGACCAACATCCGCATCGGGCGTAACGGCGACTACCGCCGCTAGGCCGTATCCGGGCCGGCCTTCGCGCCGGTCCGGTCCCAATCAGAGGTACCGTCTTCGCGGAAGGTCTCGACCGAAGCTCTCCACGCAAATCCGCGCGTCAGCTTTCGACTTAAACCTGCCGCGTCCGGAATCGACCCATTGCGGACGCTAACTCCCAGTGAGCCTGCATTGGTTGAGGTCGCTTCGTGTGTTGGAAACGAAGGCAGCAAATCGGCCATCGATGATCAGGGTTGCGACCGACGAAACGAACCGCTGACCCATCGAAGAGGGCTTTGAGCGAAGTTGGTACTGTTCGCCGTGTGAAAAGGTCACGTCCGCGATTTCATTGCGAACAACGACCACGAAGCTCGTTCCATCCTTGCACCCAAACGCCTGCGACCTCGGCTCGGGGGTAGTCGCAGAGTAGTGAACAGCGAGACTGATTGCCAACAGGCAGGCCGCGAAGCCTCTCAGCACTGATTTCGGCTCCAGAGATTTGGCCATCGCCAAGTTCGCGCTGGCAGGTTACTCAATCTGCGAAGGGAGCCATGCGTCGAGGCCCCCTTCGCTCACATTCCTAATGGCCCTGCGCGACCGGCGCGAAGTTCGCGTGAACTAGCTTCCACTGACCATCCTGCTTCACATAAACTCGCGTTGACTTGGCCAGCGACGGGTTGACCTTGCCATCCGCACCGCGACGCAGCCCCGCGAAATTGTAGGTTAGGACGGCTGTGTCGCCGTAGACCTGCACGCGTCCGTTCTGCATGTCGGAGTACATCGCCTTGTCGTTAGGCGTTACCTCGCCCATCCGCGTCGACATCGTCTTGCCGACCAGCAGGGTCGGAAAGTCACCATTGAACTCGGTATAGTCGTCGGCGAGCGACACGTTCTGCTGCGCCATCGGCGCACCGGAGATCTCCGATGCCCACTGCGCGCGTGCCAGGGCCATAATCTCAGAAGCAACCTGTGGATTCTCGGCCGCCGAGACAGGACTGCTCAGCATAAGGACACCAGCAATCGCAGCGGCGCTCACACCACGTGCAAACCTACTGAAAATAAGCATGTTCATTTCCTTCAATTTGGACTGAAACGGGGAATTGCCCGAGCAGCCGCAAGCTTTTGGCCTACGGCTGCCCGGATCCCCTCGAGTGGAACTTAGATCAGGCCGAAGGGGGAAAGCCTCAGGCCCCGCGGGGATCACGCCGAGTGTAGGTTGATGGCGCAGGCGTCGCCGCTGCCATTCGTGCTCACCTCGTAAGAGAGGCGGCGTTCCGTCTTTGGGGTTGTTGCGTCGCCCCACTGGACGGCACTCTTCTCGAAGCGAAGATCCTTGCCGCCGGCCTCAGGTTTGATGGTGCCAAAACCGCGCGTTTCGTCAAATGACTTTACGGTGCCATATAGTTTCATGATGATATCCTTCTTTGCCGAAACGGCCGTCATTGGCCGTCTCGCGGCTAAGAGGCGTCAAAGATGGAGGAAGGTGCGACCTAGCGCCCAAGACCGTCGATTTCGACTGGTAGCGATCTCCATATAGCCCGCCCGCCAATTCATTACGAGGTCCAGCGCGCAAGTATTGAGCCAAGCGCTTAATCGTAAGGCATTGTTTATTTTCGCGGATGTTGAAAGCCAATCCGAATGTCAGCTTTCCACGCAATCTGCCGTGTCTGATTGCGACCCATTGCGGACATTACGATGAAGCGCCCGGCGCGCGATTGAATAGCGGGTCTTTGACGCCCACCGCTGCCAAGGACTCGCTATCATCGGCATTATACCCGCAGGCGCCGGCGACCAGTTCGTCGGGCTCCGGCCTAAGCCGAAGCCGGTCTCATGACTTTCTCTTCTCGGCTGCGGCTTGGCCTGCGCGGTCCTGAAAGGATGGATGCTTAAACGAGGTCACATCGGAAAGAACGAGCCGACCCGGATTTCGACGCATTGGCTGACGACAGGGCCATCTTGAGGGCAACTGTCGCGACTTAGTCGTCATTCTTCCCATCAAGCTCGTCCAGAATGCGCTCGGTCTCCGCAATCAGTCGCAGGCGTTCTTGCTCATTTATGCCCGCGCTGGCCAGTCCGCGTGCCAGGACCGAAGCCGCGTCTTCGGTCGAGATTTGCCGTAGCCGGTGGTCGATCACTTTCAACCGGGCAAGTATGTCTTCGTCATTCATAACATTTCGCTCTCCACCTGTCTTCGCAGCTTCGGTGACCGCCTTAGGCCGGTCATATGTGGTAGCCAGGACGGCAGCGGGCACCGGCGTGTTTCGTTTGACGAAAGCTTCGGCCTCTCGCATCGTAGCGAAGGCATGCTCGGTTGCGTCGCTGGTCTGGTGCACGAGGGTTACGACGTAGGGACGCTTGGCCCCTGGCAGGAGGCCTATCCGCCCGGCCGTCGAGCTCATGTGGCCGCCTTCATTGTCCCAATTCTCTTGATCTGACTTCATCTCTGCTTCTTCGGCGGCAGACCTGAAGATGCTAAAGGCCTTCTTGTCTTGGAGAGGTGTGTCGGACGTCATTGGTGAAGCCCTTCCGGTACCTGAGTGCGCCCGTCAGGCGGCCAAAAGGCGCTAGGGATGGAAGGAAGCGCAGCTTGGCGCTTGGAACCGTCGATAACGACAGGTGGCAACACACATGTGGGGCGTGATCTCAGTATTTACCAGTCGCACTTCTGGCCCAGTTCCTTGCTGACTACGAGAATGCAAATCCAAGGGCTGATCCGACAACGACAGCTGTCAAAAGAAGCGGCAGCGCGACCATGCGTACACCACTTCGGAATGTGTCTTCCATGATGAGATTCCTACTCGAGGATACAGGCGGATTGGAAACGCTTGTGAGCTAGCCTTGTGCGTTGAATGAGGCTTACCCGGACCGCGCAGAACGAAGCTCGTCCAACGCCGCCCGGGATCGGCCTCAACGCGGTAACAGGGCGAAAGCTAGGCCTTCGCCAGGCGCGTTAGACGGTCTGCAGATTCAACGCGCACGGCTGGCGCTCGTTGTTCGTGCCGACGTCATAGCTCAGGCGCTGGCCGACGGTGGGAGCAATGTTCTTGTCCCACTGGATCGAGCTCTTTTCGAAGCCCAGATCGTTGCCGCCCGTTTCCGGCTTGATTTCGCCGTGGCCCTTGGTGGTGTCAAATGACTTGACCGTTCCGAAATACTTCATGGTGAGTTCCTTTCCTGGCACGCGCCGGAAATGGCGCCGTGCCGCTAGGAGACGTCAAAGATGGAGGAAGGTGCGGCTTAGCGCCCAAAACCGTCGATTTCGACTGGTAGCTATAAATATATACGGCATTGTATCAAAACAAACAAGTCCGTTCATCAAATATAATTCTGATACTTAGCCAAATATAATATAATATTCTTTGGTCTACTTTTGTTATTATTAGGGGCGCGTTACTACATGATAATGGTAGTTAATTATCAAGGACGAGGGTGATGTTTGGGTTTACCAGTGCAGATAATGCACAGACCGTCGTCCGCAAACGGAAATATATGACCAACGCTCAGGCGCGCTGGCCCTTCCTAACCTCCTTCGACGCCACAACTATCTCAACATGGGAGAGCAGACAGACCTCTTGTGTCCGTATTGCTCCACCCAATTTCGCTTGAACCCTCAGTTGCGCTGGAATGAGACTATTCCGGCAGCGTGCTGCGCAGCATGAGGCGGGTGGGCCAGCTCAAGGTGTACCGAATAGCGTTGTTGTCCAGAAGCCCTACCCCGGAGCACAATTGCTGACCGCAATCTCGACACTGCTAACGGCAGCAAAAGCCAACAAGACCAGCTGGAGTCTAGCGGCTTGGTGGCCCACGGCTAGGCCGGGCCGACACCAGCTTTCGCTGCAAGAGCGTCATACACGCGCGCTGCGTCTTCGTGCATAAGCTGGGTTTTGATTTCACGTGCACGTTGCGCGGCATCACGCTCCAACGAGGCATGCCGGATAAAGTAAGCTTGATCGAACGGGGACACATTGTTCTCCTTCAGCGGGAGCCCTCAGATGTCTCTCAGTCCCGGCTCGCTGAGTTGGTGCCGCGGATGGCCTCACTTACATCAATTGGACGCCACCTGTGAGTCTCGGCGAGCGTTCGGTCCCCCATTGAGGTCTTAGGTCCGTTTTCCACCCAAACCTGCCGCGTCCGACTTCGACCCGTTGCGGACATGCGGCAGGGACGCCGGATGCGGGGCTGCGTATCTGGTGCTGGTGCCTTCCGCCACCAACGTTCGGATTGTATCCGTTGGCGGGGAACGCGAAGCCAGCTCTGGTGTCCCGGTCGTTCGGCTCGTAGATTCCGAATTGCGACATGAAGTAACCGAAAGACTGTACCTGTCAGCGGCCACCATCGACCAATTGCAGACACTGGTCGGACTAGGAACGAAGGTGACTTGCCGCCGCGCGGCGGAGCTGGGCATCACGTCGGTGCCTTCGAGCTCGTTGAACCAGGTAAGAGCGTTGACTCGGGCCAATCGCGAACTGCACATCGCCCTCGTAGGCGGCCGCATAGGCGTCCGACAGCTTCGCCATGCGATCATTATGTTCCGCTTGGACAGCCCTCCAATTTCGCAGGTCGGACCGTTCGGTCGGATTAAAACAAGGCTCATCAACCTCGGTCAGAAGCACGGTAGTGAATTTGGGCAAAATAGGCCTTTCGGGCAAAAGCAAGAGCGAAGACCCTCAATTAACGAAGCGAATGGAAGAGGCCGCGGTTCCGCAGACCGGACAACGCGCGACCTTATTAACTTAGCTTTGTCGCTCGAATGATGTATGATTGGCGGACTACCGGACAATCGCAGGCGCGCCGGTGGCTGAGAGACGTGCGAAGCTCCCGCCGAAGGGAGCCGGACGATTAAGCAGCTTTCCGACTTAGCCGAGGCCCAAGCCCTTGCGCTCGCTATTGTCGACACCTTGCCGGAACCCTTCGTCGTCCTCGACGAATCATTGAAACTGCTAGCTGGCAGCCGGTGCTTCTATGAAGTCTACGGCGAGGACGCCGCGAACACCCTTGGCCGTTCCATGTTTGAACTATCGGGGGGCCAGTGGGACATCCCTGGCCTGCGGCAGCTCCTTGTCGCGGTTGTCGACGATCGGACAAGTATTGACAGCTTTGAGTTCGAGCGCGTGTTCAGGAAGGTCGGCAAGCGGACTCTCCATCTCAACGCGCTCCCAATTCGTGATGAGAGCGGATCGGGTCGAATGGTGCTCGTGGCGATCAAGGACATCACCGAGCGCCGGGTAGCCGAACAAGAAAAGCAGCGGCTGCTGGAGCACACGGAAGAGCTGCTGGAGCAGCAGAGAACGCTGCTCCGTGAAATGCGGCACCGCATCGCGAACAGCCTCCAGATCATTGCGAGCATTTTGCTGCTCAAGGCTGGCGCAGTAACGTCGGAAGAGACCAAGAACGAACTGCGAGCAGCTCACCAGAGGGTGATGTCAGTAGCCGCAGTGCAGAGCCACCTCCAAGCATCTGACGGTATCGAGCAGATCGAGATTGGTCCCTATCTGACCAAGTTGAGCTCTGGGCTCGCCTCATCGATGGTGGACCCGCGCCAGCACATCGACATCGCCGTAAGTGCGGATCCTGGCGCGCTCCCGACGAGCCACGCTGTGAGCATCGGTCTGATTGTCACCGAACTGATCATCAATGCGGTCAAATACGCTTTCCCGGCGCCGCGTTCGTCCGCACATATCCAAGTGACCTTTGAAATGGCCAAATCAGACTGGAAGCTGACCATCGCCGATAATGGCTGCGGTCGAGCGGAAACTAACGAGGCCAACGCATCGACCGGCTTGGGGACCGCTCTTGTCGCAGCCTTGGCGAAGCAGCTCAAAGCACAGGTCTCAGAGTCTTCATCGAAGAAGGGCATGGTGGTCGCCGTCACGAAGGCGACCTTCGAATCTCGGCTACCACGTGTGGCGTAGCGCTGGTGTCCAGCCGCCTACTCTGTTCGCAACGATATGCGGGCTGCAGTGGCGCGCCCGTCTCAATTTAACGAAAAAGCGCCCGGCCGAAGCCGGACGCCTTCCGCGTGGACGAACTTAACTTATCGGCCTGCGATGTCGAGCAGTGCCAGGATCATCTGTGACTGACGGTCGATCTGATAGACCCGACCATTGTCATAGCGGTAGTACATCCGGGCATTATCGACATAGTCGTCGCGATACTCTGCCGGCAGGTTGACCATACGCCCGGTCGCGTGCTGGCCGATCCTTGCGTCACCGGTGAACCGATCGTCGGGATGCAATCCTGCGAACCTGGCGTCAGCCACCCATTTCCCATTGATGCTGCCACTTTCCCAACTCGCCGTATCGCCGCGACGGCCGTAATGATCGCGACTGGCGATCCGAATGCCCTTGGCGAGCGCGGTGCTCCGCCGTAGCAACTCGGCGTGTTCGCGGCCGCTGATGCCATCTAGACTGAACCTCTGTTCAAGGCGCATCAAGCGGCTCAGCTGTTCGCGCAACCCGATGCTTTCACGCCTTGAGATCGTGCCCCGACTGACACCCGCGTCAATGTCCCTTCGAAGCGCTCGGCTATAGGTGCGGTCGTGGCCCCATCGGACCTCGACGGGGCCGCCAAGGGCTTCGCTGTAAGTCGGTTCGCGTGCCCACTGGGCAGAGGCAGGCGCGGCCACGGAAAGGCCGGCGACGGCTGCCATTGTCATGTAAATCGGTCGCATTGAATTTCTCCTTGGGTCCCCTCTTTGAGGGACGCCGTCGGCAGCAGATAGAACTGCCGCAGCGACGGGGGTTGAAGCGGTAGAGCGGAGGCGATGTTCGCCTCCGCCCCAGTCCTTGTTAGATTGTCTGAAGGTTCAGCGCGCAGGGCTGGCGCTCGCTGTTCTGGCCGATATCGTAGCTGAGACGCTGGCCAATCGTGGGAGCGACATTCTTGTCCCACTTAATCGCGCTCGTTTCGAAGCGGAGATCGTTGCCGCCGGCTTCCTGCTTGATTTCGCCGTGGCCCTTGCTTGAGTCGAACGACTTGACGGTTCCAAAATATTTCATGGTGAGTTTCCTTTGTTGGCACGCGCCGGAAATGGCGCCCTGCCGCTAGGAGACGTTAAAGATGGAGGAAGGTGCGGCTTAGCGCCCAAAACCGTCGATTTCGACTGGTAGCTACCAAGAGATAGGCGTAGGCGATAATTTAATCAAGTTGATCTAATAAATATAAATCTTCCATGCCGACAGATAACCGTAGTATTCCGGCTCCAGAGACCCGATTATTTACTTCGAACATCTCTGTATAGACTTGACGCTCGCGCCACGGATAACGCTTTATGAGGCGAAAATGATCGGCTCGTTCAAGCGCCATGACCTCATTTGGCATCCCTCTTTTGAGCGCCGCGTGGGACAAGCTGCGGCAGAGAAGAAGGCGTGGCTCTGGAGCAATCGGGAGCCGGCACGATAACCTTGGTTGGAGATGTGTCAGGGCGCGAACTAGGGTCTGCTTTCCACCCATTCCGGACTCCAGCGGGTTGATTGTAGCTCCAAGTTAGTAGCGACCAATGAACCGACCTGCGCAAGCAAGTTGAGAGGATGCGACGTCGTCTCGCTGAGGGTGCCGGATGTGATCGCGGCGGGTGCGTTTCCGGCGTCGCGCTATCGTGATCCAGCAGAAGGCCCGCCGACCCGTGCAATTCGAGATTACCGAGCAGGCCAGGCGATCGCTGGCGGACTGGCTCAAGGTCCGGCGCGGAGAGCCAGACGGCTTGCTATTTCCAAGCCGCATGATTTGCGGAGAATCGGACTGGAGCCAGCCGAGTACGGCACGCACAGCTTGAGGCGCACCAAGGTCTCGATGCTCAATCGCAAAGCGGGTAATCTCAGGGCCTCCCAGCTGCTGCTTGGTCATACCAAGCTGGAGAGCACCGCGAGATATCTTGGGGTCGAGCTGGATGATGCTTTTGCCTCTCGGAAGCGCTCGAAATCTAACATTTTCGAATGCAGTCTGCCCCTTGCCGTTATGTACGTCGGACCCCATGTCACGCACAGCGCACCACATCGTCTGAGCACGTTGCGCTTGAGAGATAGCTGCTCCCGCTCGAAAGCTGAGGGAGACTGTTATGTCTGAGCCTTTCCACCTACCGGACGAGCCCAGCACATTGAGCGTGGACCTGCTTGTTCGTAGACTTCGCGACGATTCCACGAAAAAGGAAATTAGTCCGAAGAACTATGCTCATCGTTTACGAGTGATCCGACAGCAAACGGAGCTGCTGGCCCGTCAATCAACGAGCCGGGGATGATGCCGGATGGAAGGCAGTGTGGGGCGCGCGCGGGAACCCCTGCATTTCGGCTGGTTCGGCTAGGAGTTTCTGATGCACAGCATCCTCAAGGCCGCGAAGACGGCGAATGGATTTGTTCGCCCGAAGAAATCCGACTTATTCAAGGACAAGAATTGCCCGGGTAATGCACCGCTCTGTCCCTCCAGAATGCAGGTGAGCTGAGTCTAGCTGAAAGCGGGGATTGAATGTCCATCCCAACTCGCGAAGAATTCTTAGCCAATCTCCACCGGATGAAGCGTGACTGCGAGGCCTTCATGAACGAAGCCGCCCGACGAGGTGATGTGAGAGAAGCAGAAGAATTCAGGGAATATATGGAGAGAGTGGAATCGATGATCGAGCAATCCGGGGGTAATCCAAACACGTGACCTTCGTTCGCGGCAAACGTTCTACCAAACGTGGAGATCGAGAGTGCACCCCTTTGGGTTCCAAACGGCCCCCGACCGACGACATGCTCGCGTCGCTCAATAGTAGGCGCGACCAAGTGAAGAGAGAGATGAGCGCGGCGTGGGACAAGCCATCGCCTGACATGGCGGCGCTAGAAGCGCTTCATTACGAGCTTCAGAACCTTGAATTCAGGATCGCCACATACGAGCGAAGACACGAGTCTGAAATCGAGATCAGATAGAGTCCAGAATGGGTCGATGATGGCCATGATCCCGCGGGATTGGCATCATTCAGCAGACTGATTCTTATCGCCAGATCGATTCGCTTTCGTAGCTCAATCAATGCCCGATCAGTTGGCACAAATGCGCGCATCCTAGGACGCAGGTATAATGCGGATCGCATCGATCGGCGTGCTGCTGCCATGCATCAGCTCGCCAGCTTGTTCGATCAGATCATCGAGGTGCTCTCGGTCGAAGCCAGAGACAAATATCATTACGCCAGGGGACAATCCGCGGGCATGGAGCGCAGTCAAAGGCGTCTCCACGATCGTCGATAGCCCCGACCTACTTCAATGGCGGTTACCGTGTTAAACCTAAGCAATGAACAAGCCACCCATTCCGCCAGATCTGTCGCGCTGCGAGAAATGTGCGAAGATTATCGGTCCGCACGGTGGCTGGTTTGGACCTGAGTGCAGGTGCGCGCTCGACGACATGCCGCGGCGCAAATCTCGGTTGGGCATAGGATGGAAAGCGCCGACGAGCTGAGCACTTCGTTCCCCATGCAGTCAAACTTTTGGAGGTCAGGACGCGCTATCCCCGACTTTGCGAAGATATGAAAAGCAGGCTCGCCATCAGCAAACCGGTCTGAAGCTCTGCAAGCTCCGTGACCTACTCCACGTACCTGCGCCACGCCTCATCAGTCGCACTAGTGCCGCCTGACGACAGTCTTGGCCACTCTCAAGCCAATTACTCCCGCCGACTCCACCGCGAGCGACATCACGAAGGTTCGCGGCGGGCGCTGGCGGTCTGGATGTTCGCCTTGCGCGCGGCGGCGTCCTCATCATTACTTTGCAGCATCGTGGCGCGAGCATTCCAGCTGGCGGCGCTCTTCTCCAAGCGAATGCGCTGATTTGCGGTCATCACTGTCGTTGAAGTCAACAAGTCTGCGTCAGCGCGTAGGCGGCAACCGGCGGCGGTATCTTGGGGAGCTTTGATCGTCCGCGCGGTCGGTCGCTGCGGTATCGCGATCATGCCGTGACGCCCAGTGAGGGATGTTCGGCGGCCTCAGCCGCCTTGACGCTATAACGGCCAGCGAGCTCGTAATGAATGAGCCGCGCTACCGCGCTGCTGGCAACTCGGGCATTTGCGAGCGACGTGCGCTTGCGTCCGAGCCAATATGCATTCTCCATGATAGCCTCCCAATCTCTAACTGAAGAGACGGACGCCGGGACGGCGCCCGCCTCTCGCTTCCGGATCGGTATCAGGCGGCCTGGAGGTTCACTGCGCTGGACTTGCCGCGCTGATCGTTCTCGAGATCGTATGACAGGCGCTGCTCCTTATCGAGCGTGGTCATCCCGGCCGCTTCTACGGCCGAGATGTGAACGAACGCATCTTTGCCGCCCGCATCATCGGCGATGAAGCCGTAGCCCTTGGAATTATCGAAAAACTTCACGGTGCCCTTTGGCATGTCTATTTCCTTCATAAAGAAGACCGAGAATCGGCCTTTGAAATGCTAAGAGAAGCAAGAGAAGGAAGTGGGGGCCGCAAAGCGCCAAAGACCGTCATAAGCGACTGTAGCTATACCTATATAGGCTGTCTTGGCAAAATTACTAGTCACGCCGTTAATTTAATATGAGAAATAAATTACAGCTTTTGTGATGGGACAGTTTATTTGTTTGCGGAGTCTCCAAGCCGCATACTTTCTATTTGTTCTTTGGACTTTTGCTCCACCCGGACGAGGTCTTTTCGCGCGTGACGTGAAACATGGATGAGTTCGTCGAGCTTGGCCTGGATCGCCATCCCATCACGGTTCTGGCTGTTCTGGATCAAGAAGGCTCTCGAGAAAGATATGTGAGGGACACCAATCGATTAGTCGCTTGTTGACGAACAACGGTGTAGGGAAATTGCATCGCCGTCATTCAGCATCAGCCTGGCGGCGACCGAGAGTAAATTGGAAAGCTCCCGCTGCGCAGGAGAGATTTCCGTGCCCTCAGAAAATTATCGATACTACTCCTGGGACGTCTCCGGCAGACTGCAGGAAGCCGCGTGGTTCAAGGCCGTCAGCGATCAAAGTGCAGTCAGGCAAATCGAGGCTAAATATCCCGACCTGAAATGCGAAGTTTGGCAGGGCTCGCGCCTAGTCGCGACTATTTTCCCTCAGCCGTCGACGTCCATTCATGCCCTTGCCACGTAGGATGTTCCTAGCTGCGACCGACGGGGTATCGAGCGTGCCTAGCCAATTGGTCTTGTGCGTGTTGATCACATTCGTAATGACGCTTGGAGCCTGCCAGGACGTAACGCCGCCAATCGGTCCCACCTCAATCGAGATTGTCGGCGCCATGACAGCGAGTCCGGATGTGGCGGGGCCAGTCGATCAACGTCAGGCCATCCGCCATTTACGCTGCGTATCCATGGCTCAAGAACCAACTGCGTTTTCCTGTGACGTCGAGACGCGCAATAACGACGGATGGACCAAGAAATCCGCTGTGCTCGCGGTAATTCATGGCCAATGGATTTTGCTTCGCCTTGACTGAGCTCCCAGGTGCAGGAAGCCTCATTTGCCGTGCCTGAACACGCAATTTCCGAAAGTGTCCGCCCGTCGGTCACAAAATTTCGAAGTCTCTAATTTCAAGGATTGGTACCGAAGAGAACAAACGTGTCGGTGTCATGCTCCCCGCGTTCTTCATTCTTCGGGATTGCCCGTTATCCGAGCATCGAGCCCGACGTCGAATGCGCAATTCTCGCTCGTTGGTGGTCTAAACCCAAATCCAGATCAGGCGGCCTTTTCAGGCTGATAGTAATTTCCCAGTGATCTGAGTGCCCATCATATTTATGTCCAGTGCGCCATTTCCTTCCAATTGTCAGTGCGTGAGCGGCGGCCTAGTGGTCGACGCGATGCGTTCGTCCATCAGTATCGGTTCACTCCTGCTCCTTGCCGGGTGCGCGTCGAGCAATGCGCCGCCGTCACTGTTGCCGCGCCCTGCCGAAGCAATCGATCCCCGCGTCGAAGTCGTGCGGCCGATGAACGACCGGCCCGTCAATGCCGAGCTCGCAAGCCGATTGGCGGCGCTCGTCGGCCAGGCCCGCGATGGTGATGCGGCGTTTGGGCCGGCCGCAGCCCAAGCGCAGCGGCTCGCGTCCGCGGCCGGCGCACCCCACAGCGAGAGCTGGATTGCCGCCCAGGAAGCCCTTTCGAGGGCGGTCGCTGCAAAGAACGCAACTGCGCGAGCCCTCGGGGACATCGATTCGCTGGGCGGAGACCGCTTGCAAACGAATGGTGGCCTAGCCCCAAGCGACTTGGCGGCGATCAAGCAAGCCAGCGCCGAAGTCTCGGCGATCGACCAGCGCCAGTTTCAGGAAATCAAGGCTATCCAGGCCGCGCTCGGCCACTGATCGTCAATTATTGAAATTGATCAATGGCAACACGCTCGCGTGGTCGTCGGTCCAGGGCGTAAAGCCCGGACGCTGCCGCAACGGAGTCCATTGCTCGCCGGTCCCCATGATCAGCCGATCGGTGGTTGCGCGCGATTGCGACAGAGCGACCCAGTCCGACCCCGTTTCGTTGAGCAGGAAACCCGCCGCGTCCGGACGGTAGCGCCGCAGTCCTCCCGACCAGCCGCCGGACCTGGCCGCAGCTGCGACGACCGGCTTGAGGTCGAGATAACGGTTCGAGATGTGGACCATCAGGAGACCATTCGGCGTAAGGACGCGCCGATAATCCGCAAAGGCTTCGCTCGTCAGCAGGTGCATCGGCACGGAGTCCGACGAGAAAGCGTCGAGCACGAGGATGTCCTTTGATGCGGTCGGCGTCTTTTCGATGAGCAGCCGCGCATCGCCAAGCTCGATATGGGCATTGGGATTGCACCGGGCGAGAAAGGTGAACTTCGTCGGATCGCGCGCGATGCGAACTACGGCGGGGTCGATCTCGTAGAAGGTCCAGTCCTGGCCGGGGCGGGCGTAGCAGGAGAGACTGCCGGCGCCCAGGCCGACAATTCCGACGCGGGTGTGGGGGCCGAAGAGGTTCTCGGCTGAACGCATCGCCAGGCCGACGCCGGACAGCGGTGCATAATAGCTCGTCTCCATCCGCTCGCGCTCGGGTGACCCCCGATTCTGGACGCCATGAAGCGTCGTGCCGTGAACCAGGATGCGGGCATTAATGGCGCCCGGCCTGATCGCGTAAATTCCGAAGAAGCTACGCGTCAGCATTCCCGGCCGGGCGCTTTGGGCGAGCTTCTCCCAACCGCCGGCCGAGATCAGCAGGGCAGCGACCGCCGCAGCGAACAGGACACGGTTGCCAATTGCGAAGATCGCAAGCGTGATGACCGCGACAGTGCTCACATGGCCGAGGCTGTTGGGAGCATGCAGGCCGAGGTCGGCCTTCGACAGGATGACGATCGCAAAGAGTGCGATGATCCCGCCAAGCGTGATTCGTCGCGCTATCGCGCTACCGTCCCACAGCTTCACGAATCGATCGAACGGATTGGTCGCCCCCATCAGCGCCGCCGCGGCGATGAGCAGGATAAGATGCTCATAGGTCCAGTTGAAGATCAAAGGCGCGATCAGGGCACAGAAGGCTCCGCCCAAAACGCCGCCGACGGACATCATCAGGTAGAACAGGGTCAGATGCTGGGTGTCCGGCCGGGTCTCGAACAGGCGGCTGTGAAGCGCGACCGACACCGTGAAGACGTTGAGGATCGAAAGAACCCCAAAAAGCAGGGCGAACCAGCTGGAATCGATGAACACGCCGAAGCAGGCGAACAGCAGGAACAATGGCGCGATGCGGATGATCCCGTTGGCAATGCGCCGCTCTGCGGCGAAGGCGACGGTGAAGCTCAGCAGATACGCACTCAGCGGAAGCACCCACAGCAAGGGCATGGCGACGAGGTCGGTGGTGATGTGCAGGGTGGTCGACAGGATCAGCCCCGACGGGACGGCGGCAAGGACAATCCATTTCGCGATCCGCCGCGCGCTTGGAGCTGCAGTCGGCGGCGCTTCCGCTTCCTTGACAGTTGCAGACCTGGGGAGGCGGAACCCGCACCAAGCGACGAGCAGTACGAGAAGTCCGTAACCGACGGTCCAGAGCCACCTCTGCTGGCTGATGCCAAGCAGCGGCTCAGCAAGGAAAGGGTAAGCGATCAGCCCGCCGAAACTGCCCAGGTTCGAGGCGGCGTAAAGCGGATAGGGATCGCCCGCGTCGGACAGCGCGAACCATCTTTGGAGGAGCGGCGCCTGCGCTGACACCGCAAAGAACAAGGGCCCGATTGAAACAAGCAGAAGCCAGGGAACCCAAAGGAACGGGTTGGCGTTCGGCGGCGGATTCGACGCGATCAGACCGATGGGAAGCGTCAGCCCGGCAAGCACGAGCACCGCAATATGGATCCCCGCCTGGCTGCGCGGTCGAAAGCGCCCGAGCCAATGCGCGTAGGCATAACCGGCAAGAAGCAGCGCCTGGTAAACCAGCATCGCCGAGTTCCAGACCGTCGGTGCTCCGCCAAGACGCGGGAGCGCCATTCGGGCGATCATCGGCTGGACGAGGAAGAGGAGGAAGGACCCGGTAAAGATGGTCGCGACGAAGCGTGCCCGGATCAATCTGTCGTTGCGCGCATCGTCTGTTGCTAAAGTCGCCACCTAATCTCCCATCCGCGGCACCCTCGCTTGCGATGCTGCCTTGTAAGTTAACGGGGGTCGAGCGAATTCCGCAGGTCGGGCCAGTCCGCTGCTTCGAGGACGAACACCACTTGCGGGTTAACGGGGCTGTCGGGCGGAAAGCGCGCGTCGATGAAATCATATTGCTCGCGGCGGGTCATGCCGAGGCGAGTCATCAGGCCCTGGCTCGGCGCGTTGCCGGCCGCGGTGACCGCAACGACCCGCTCGGCACCGAAGCGATCGAAGGCCAGGCCGAGGGAGGCTATCGCTGCTTCCTTGGCATAGCCCTGCCCCCAGGCATCTTCCCGCAAACGCCAGCCAATCTCGATTTCGCCGGCGATCGCCTCGGCGCCCGGTGCATTGGCGCGCTTCAGCCCGCAAAAGCCGAGCATGGCATCGTCTCTTTTCCGTTCGACGATCCAAAAGGTGAACCCGAAGTCGCGCAAATAGGTGTCGATCCGGTCGAACGCGGCGTTTGAGAAACGCTCGTCGGCAACGCCGCCGAGCCAGCGCATCACGGCCGGCGTGTTGAGCAGCCGATTGAACTCGGCGCGGTCCTTAAAATCCCAGGTCCGGAGGCGGAGCCGCTCCGTCTCCGCGACGAACTCAGCCATTCAGCGCTGTGACGCCGCGCACAAGCGCATCGATCGCCTCGTCGACATGTTCAAGGTGCGTCCGGAAGCAGAGGATGGCGCAGCGAAGGTAATAGCGTCCGTCGATCCGCGTGCCGCTCAGCATCACTCGGCCCTCATCCTGCACGCGTCTGATGAGGCGCTCGTTATAATCGTCGACGTCGCCGCTCTTTGGAAGATAGCGGAAGGCGACGACCGACAGGTCGGGCGAAGGGCCCGCATCCCAGCTTCGAAGCTCGGACAATCGCGCATGGAAGTAGCGGGCGAGCGCCAGCTTCTCCGACTGAGCGGCGCGAAAGGCGGCGATGCCGGCGATCTGCAGCGGCAGCCACAAACGCATCGCCCGGAAGTGACGGGTAAGCTCGGGCGACAGATCAGCTGGCGAGGGTCCGACGTCGGTCTCAAAGAAGGGCTTGATGTAATCGGCGCTGGCGCTGAATGCGTCGAGTAATTGCTGACCCTCGCGAACCAAAGCTGCGCCGGTGCCGTAGGGCAGGAACAGGGTCTTGTGCGGGTCGAGCGCGACGCTGTCGGCCTCTTCGATGCCGCGCAGCTTGGCCTTGCCCTCCTCATTGAGCGCGAACAGGCCGCCATAGGCGCCATCGACGTGGAACCAGGCGCCAAAGCGCCGGCAGAGCTGCGCGATCTCGGGAAGCGGGTCGACCGAGCCCGTATCGACCGTCCCGGCGGATGCGACGACCATCCACGGACGAACGCCATTGCGGCGATCTTCCTCAAGCGCCTGTTCGAGCGCCTCGACCGACATGCGGGTATTGGCGTCGGTCGCGATGGCCCGCCGCGGCGATTGGCCCCGTCCGGCGATATGGAGCGCCTTGTCGACGCAATGGTGAGCGAAGCGGGTGAGGTAGACTGCTCCGCCGCCATCGGGGTCACGCGCATCCCTTGCCGCAACCATCGCGGTCAGGTTCGCCATGCTTCCGCCCGAGGTCAGCGTTCCGGCTGATGTCTCGGGATAGCCGATGACGCTGGCGAGCCATTTGGTGCAGGCGTTTTCGATCCGCACCGCACCCGGGGCCGCCGGGGCAAATCCCGAATATTTGTTCGCGGCTGCCGCGAGCATGTCGCCAAGCGCCGAATGGAACAGCCCGCCGCCCGGGATGTAGCCCATGAAGCGTGGCGAGGTGGTCGCGATGCCCGGTTTTTCAATGCAGGCGCCGACATAATCGAGGACGGCCTCGGGCGCCCTGCCCTCATCTGAAAATTCCGTCTCCAGCTGTTTTGCAAAGGCCTCGCTCGCCGGGCGCAAGCTCGGTGCATCCTCGACCTGGTCGAGGAAATTCAAAGCATGGTTGAGCACCTGCTCGCCAAGCTCGCGGCGCTGGTTGGAATCGGGCTCGAGCGGACGCGTCTGCGCCCGCAGCCGCTCGATCTCCCCCCGAAGCTCGTCGATCATCCGGCGATCAGGCGTGCGGCATCGAGCGCATGATAGGTAAGCACCCCCGTCGCCCCGGCGCGCTTGAACGCCAATAATGTCTCGAGGATCAGCGCATCGCGGTCGCCGGCGCCGGCGGCTGCGGCGGCCTCGATCATCGCATACTCGCCGCTCACCTGGTAGGCGAAGGTCGGGACGCCGAACGCGTCCTTCACCCGGGTGACGACGTCGAGATAAGGGAGGCCCGGCTTCACCATCACGAAGTCGGCGCCTTCGGCGAGGTCGAGCTCGACCTCACGCAGAGCCTCCTCGATGTTCGCCGGGTTCATCTGATAACCGCGCTTGTCGCCCTTCAGCCGGCCAAGCGACCCAACCGCCTCGCGGAACGGGCCGTAGAAGGCCGAGGCATATTTTGCGGCATAGGCCATGATCGCGACATTCTGGTGCCCGGCCTCTTCCAGCGCCTCGCGGATCGCGGCAACTCGGCCGTCCATCATGTCCGATGGAGCAACGATGTCCGCCCCAGCCTCGGCCTGGATCAGGGCTTGCTCGGTCAGCACCTTCACCGTGTCGTCGTTCAGCACATAGCCGGTCTCATCGACCAGCCCGTCATGGCCGTGCGCGGTATAGGGGTCGAGAGCGACATCGGTCAGCACGCCGATCTCGGGGGCCGCATCCTTGATCGCCTTGATCGCGCGGCAGATGAGATTGTTCTCGTTGAGCGCCTCGCGCGCGTCCTCGGTGCGAAGCTCGTTGGGCGTGTTCGGGAACAGAGCGACGCAGGGAATGCCGAGCGCGGCGGCTTCCTTCGCCTTGGCGCCGATCTTGTCGATGCTCCAGCGCGAAACGCCCGGCAGCGAACCGATCATCTCGACGCATTCCGAGCCTTCGCAAATGAAGAGCGGCCAGATGAAATCGCT
>Ga0207691_10001224_pt1 | contig 25608 bp, 26 predicted proteins | sample KBSM13metaG_FD_184327 | JGI IMG/M metagenome (GOLD analysis project Ga0207691, IMG submission 184327) | Miscanthus rhizosphere microbial communities from Kellogg Biological Station, Michigan, USA - KBS M1-3 metaG (SPAdes) (version 2) | ecosystem: Host-associated > Plants > Roots > Rhizosphere >...
ATACTGCGGGAGCGGTAAAATCAGTTCCCCCAGCCCGCCGTCGTTCCGACAGTCCGACGAACGCAGATCCGCGGGACGATCTGCCAGTAAATAGCAAGGCAGAGGTCAACTAAGTGGTACGTGCCCCGAGAGGAGGCGCTGATGACCAGCCGCATAATGAAGCGATCCAAGTTACCGCAACGCGGATACGCGATGCTCGGCGCGATAATGGTCATCGGTGTTGCAGCGACTGCAGCCTTGGTTTCTACCTTCAATGCAACGTCCCTCCACAATGACCAATCCCGTAGAACAAATGGCTCGCTTGCGCTCGGGAAGCAGGCGCTGATAGCAAGCGCCGCCTCTAATGTTGGCCACCCGGGCGCACTGCCATGTCCCGACATTAACAATGACGGAATCGCCGACATAACGGCGGGCGCGTGCACCGCTTTGTTGGGCCGCTTACCATGGCAAACCCTCGGACTGCCGGATGTCCGCGATTCTTCAGGCGAGAGGCTCTGGTATATGCTGGCTGTGAATTTTCAGGATATCCCTGGAAACGCTATAAATCCGACGGTTAATGGCGCATTGAATGTGACAGGCGCAGTTGTCGGCAACAGTGTCGTTGCAGTCGTCGTGGCGCCGGGTGCTGCGACCGGTTCTCAAGCGAGGAGTGTCGCTAACGCGAACACGGCCAGTGCTTACCTTGAGATCGATATCGGAGTCAACCAACTTGGCATAAGTGCCGCGGACGTGAACCATAATGATGAAGTCGCCTTGATAACGTCGTCGGATGTATTCACGGTCGTCGAGCGTCGGGTTGCGAAAGAAGTGCAGCTTGCGCTGGATACTTACTACAACACAGCTGCCACATTGGGTCGACTGCCGCAGCCAGCAACCAGCTGCAGTAATACGGGCACCGGAACGTGGAATTGTCCCGCGAATACCGCGTTACTGCCTGCCCCTGCAGTTGTGCGTTCTGGCTATCTGCCCACCGACGCATCGCTCGTTTTGCCGGCATGGTTCGATGCGAACAATTGGCGTACGCAATCCGTGCGTTATGCGATGGATACAGATTGTGCGGACGGCGCCTTAGCGACTTGTGGTAGCGCGTTCGCCGGTTATACCGTGCCAAATGGCGCATTGATTGGCGGAACTGCGGGGAGCCCTTATCCCGGGACTCAGGCGCTGGTTACTTTCTCGGCCGATAATTTCAATACCACGAACCTGCAGGCTGCGTCGCAACTGGCCTTGCATTAACGCGCGTGTCCGCTCCGACGCAGCCTCGCCGCCGCGCGCTGTTTTCAACCGCGCAGCCGGGGTTCACGCTCATAGAATTAGCCGTGGGGCTGCTCGTGCTGTCCTTGCTGCTTGCGACGCTGCTGGGACCTTTGACCGCGCAGGTCGATCAGAAGAAGATCTCTGACACGCAAGCCACTCTCAATCAGATAAGCGAGGCTCTCATCGGTTTTGCAATGAGCAGAGGCTACCTGCCATGCCCGGACAAAACAGCCGGAGCGGCCGGAGGAGTGAACAACACGCCGAACGACGGTAATGAGGATTTCGTCGGCGCCAATTGCGTAGTCAGCGAAGGAAACCTTCCGTGGGCAACACTCGGTATTAGCGGGACCGACGCCTGGGGCAACTTTTTTCGCTATAACGTGACTCCGCTCTTTGCACAGAGACCTAAAGCCATCACGCTCGCTAGCGGGGCGAACGCGAATATAACAGTGGTGTGTCCGGCGCCAGCTTGCAACCCACAGATTACGTACACCTCCGCCGGCAATCTTGCACCTGCACTGGTCATGTCGCATGGTAAGAACGGGGCCGGTGCGATTAACGCCACAACGCGCGCGCTGATGCCAGCGCCCACCAGCGGCAACGAGATCACCAATGCAACATTACCCGCCGGTTTTGGAGACGCGAAGACCTTTAATATCCGTCCGGCGACTGCGGCAAGCGGCGCAACTACAGAATTCGATGACGTCGTGGTATGGCTGTCTACACCTATCCTTTTGAGCCGGATGGTCACAGCACAACAGCTGCCATAACACTGATCGGCTGCCTGAGCGCCTGCTTTGAAGTAACATACATCGTCGTCATAAAAGCGGTCGCCTAGCCGCACACGACTCATAGTTCCGTTTCAACTTCTTTTACTCGGTGCATGTGCCGTAGCGGTGGCATGTACCTCTTTATCGGTGAGGGAGCATGAGACTAGCGACAGGGACCTCGGCGCGCCGTTGCAGCGGTTATGCGCTGATCGCGGTTGTAATGATGGCGGGGGCACGGCGATAACATGTTTCCTGATCGCGCTTGGCTCGAACGTGGCTTCGAGTGATCGTGATCAAAAAACGACAAGTGCTTTGGCCCTTGCGAAACAAGCGCTCATTGCGCGTGCGATATCCGACATCTCTTTGCCCGGCAGTTTCCCATGCCCGGACATCGTGACTCATTTGGGCACCAATGTTCCGAACAATGGCGTCGCCGATCTTTTCGCAGGAATCAATTGCCCGGCCTATGTGGGGCGCCTACCGTGGCGAACGTTAGCATTGCCCGATGTGCGCGATTCAAAGGGTGAGCGTTTATGGTATGCCCTTTCCCCGAACTTTCGCGACTACGCAAGTCAAGTTACGATCAAAGACACGACCGTCGGTACGCTGTCTGTATCCGGCTCGCGATCCGTACACAATGTCGTCGCGATTGTGTTCTCCGCGGGTGCCCCGCTCGCCCGTCAGTTACGAGATGGCGCCCTGCATCAAAACGATGTCGCGAATTATCTCGAAGGCTTGAACGCTCAGGGTGGCCCGGCGTTTTCATCGCAGGCCGCTGACGCAAACTTCAACGATCAGTTACTCGTCATCACCGTCGCCGATCTCATGGCAGGCATCGAAAAGCGGGTCACGAACGAGCTCAACACGCTGCTCAATCGATACTTCATCGCGCACTCGGTTTTTCCCCGTCCGGCCGATTCGACCGACGTTAGTTGCTTGCCGGAAGGTGATCCGAATATGTGCATACCGTCGACTACTATTTGGTCCGGCTTGTTGCCGCGAAACCTGACTCCTGGAAGCGGCTGGTCCGGAATCGTGTTCCCGCCCTGGTTCGAAAAGAACTGGCGTACTGCAGTGCGTTACACGGTCGCACCAGAGTGCACTACCCTTCCGGCGTGCTCATCTACTGTCTTTAGCGCAATGACGGACGCCGGAATTTTTCCGCCCAGTGCCACGCTGGTTATTGGATCCGTCACTACGTTGACGGTTCAGATCGTGGCACACTGAGAACGACAGTTACCGTAGGGCGTTAGCCTTTTAATCTGCAGTTTTGCGCAATTCAAAACATACGTTGCCGGGCGTATTGTTAGCGAGACGAAGACTATAGCCGACCTGCTCGGCATGCTTTGATGCCTGATAAAGTCCGATGCCAAGGCCGTTCTGTGATGGGACCGGTGCTGCGAAGAGCCGCGTGGCCATCGATTTAGGAATAGCCTCGCCCGTGTCGCTCACCGTCAGTCCAGCACCACTTGCTAACTCGAAAGTGACGTTAATCTTGGCGCTCTGGGTCTGTGCCTTGGCTATCGCGTTCTGCAATAGGTTCTCGGCTACGCTATCGAACAACTCGCCGGGTACACTTATCGCCGCGGCACCAGGTTCGCCGGTGAATGATATTTCGCTGCGCGCATAACGCTGTTTGAGGCCGTCCCACCATGCCCCGGCATCGATTTGTCGGACGCTCGAATATTGCGGCGCCTTCAACTTTTCAAGTGTCACAGTCAGCCGTTGAGCGATCTGCGGAAGCTGCCGCTTGACCAGTCCCTGCAGCGCCCCGGCTTCATCGGCGCTGCTGCTCTCTGCCGCGCCACACAACGATCGTAACGATTGCAGCAGATTTTTGACGTCGTGAGTAAGCCGCGCGCCGGTCTCATAGATAGCCTGCGTATAAGCGTTCTGACGCTGAATTTCCTCGCGCTGTTTTGCCTGATAGAAATGACCCAGCATCTGGGTAAGGAGCTTCAAGTGAAGCAGGAGAGCCGGACTCAAAGACCATTTCGTATGGAACGTGAGCGTGAGTTCTTGAAAAGCGAATTCGGCCTGGAAGCGCGACCGTGCACCAAGCTCGCCGTTGCTGTGCGGCGCCTGCCACGAAAGTCCGGCCACCCAAGGCAGCTCCGCCATGTCTTGTAACGCGAGCGATAAAAATCGTGATGGCTCGCGTTCTCGCTCGGCCAGATCCGCGAGCCCCTTCACCCATCGCTCGAACGGCAAGCCGAGGCTCATCAGGTAGCGCGACATCATATGACCGATACCAGCGAACCCGGTACGCGGGCTCCAGAGCCAGCTCAAGGTCATAAGAATGAGCGCCATTACAATCAGGCTTTGCGCAAGCGCGAGCGCGTAATCGCCGTGACTCACCTGCTTCACGACAAAACTTCCCAGCACGAGCCCCGTTACGAGCAGGAACAGGAGAACACTATAGAAAAGGTCAACGGCGACGGGCGATGATTTATTTGCGGCCGGCACGGGTACCGCCATGATCGCGATTAAGAGAATCGGCAAGCCGTAACGGACAAGGATTAGCAGACTCTGCTCGAATTCCTGGTCGGCGAACAGATGTGGCACAACCCAAACGAGCAGTGCGGAGAGCAGGTAGATGGCCGCGAGCAAAGCGGCCAGCCGCTGGCGCGGGTGCTCGGTGCCGATCAGATTGCCGCCAATTAACGCAAACAGGACCGCAAGCCAGACGGCCATCAGCCACCAGTTGTTCCATCCCGCGAGCAATACGCCGACAACGACAATCAGAAATGCCTGGCGCGCGTCCAGATTGCGCTCGCCGCGCCATATGGGCTGCCACATCAGGAAGATGCCGAAATGCGCGAGCAGCATCGCGCGCGAGAAGAGGTTTTCTATTCCCCACGCCAACGTCACATGCAGCGCGAGCAACATGCCGCCGAGCCACCATTGCGGATGTGCCGAAATGAGCTCCTCGCGATGACTGGCGGCGACTTCGGTCACCGGTATGGCTGCATCTGTGGCCTTGGTTGACGGCACACTACCTCGCTATACTGGCGCTGAAACCGCAATAAGAAGCAACCATTATTCCATGCGTCGGCAAATAATTACGCTCGCCCGCTTCACATTCCTCGAAGCGCTGCGCACCCGCCTTTTCTTCGTGTACGTAGTCGGGCTCGCATCGATATTTGCGCTGACATTTTTTATTCAACAGGTGGCTATAACGGAGGCTTCCCGCATTGAAATTGCTTTCTCCGCCGCAATCACCCGCCTGCTTGCTGTTTTTCTTCTCAGCCTCCACGTGATCACCAGCGTCGTACGAGAACTGGATGATAAGGGTCTTGAGCTCACATTATCGTTTGACTTGCGCCGTTCTGACTACATTCTGGGACGACTGTTAGGCTTTGTGCTGATCGCAGTACTAGTGGCAACCCTTGCCGCCTTGTCGCAATCGATTCTGGCCGCAAAAGGCGGCGTATTGGCATGGGGCGTGTCGCTCGCACTAGAGCTTGTCATTATGGCAGCGCTTAGCCTCTTCTGTATTGTTACGTTCACCCAACTGATGCCCGCAATGTGTTTCGTAACCGGATTCTATATAGTCGCTCGCGCGCTGTCCGCAATTCGTCTGATCAGCAAAAGCCCGCTCTCGGGCGAGAGCCCGTCGCAGCACGTCATGTCGTGGCTCGTTGACACGTTGGCGCTGGTCCTTCCAGGCTTTGACCGTTACGCGCCCACCGCCTGGCTGGCGGATGGCGGAGCGCAGTGGTCAGCGGTGGGAACAGCTAGTGTTGAAGCGGCTATCTATACGTCATTACTGTGCGCCGCGGCAACGTTCGACTTCTATCGGCGAAACGTTTGAGCCAACGTAACGAGCGATCCTGGCGGTCCGTACCCAAGTCCGTTATAGCTGCGCTCGCCATCGCACTCATACTTGAAACAGGCTTCCAATCGCACCAGCCCAAAACGCTGGCACGCGCGCAAGCGCTCCATCAACCGCCGGCTGTAAGCGCGCTGAGGCTCGTGAGCCTCGGTGAAAACATAGCTGTCGCGCAACTGATGTCGCTTTACCTGCAGGCGTTCGACAACCAGCCCGGCATCAGCATCCCGTTCCGCGAGCTCGACTACGGACGCGTGTCCGATTGGCTGAAGACAATTCTCGCGCTCGATCCGATTGGCCAGTATCCATTGTTCCTCGCGTCACAAGTGTATCCACAGGTGCCCGATCCCGCACGCACCAGGTCGATGTTTGACTTTGTGTATCAGGAGTTTTTAGCAGATCCCGCCCGACGCTGGCGCTGGCTGGCGCATAGTGCACTTGCCGCAAGACATCGACTAAAAGACAACAAGCTTGCCTTGCACTACGCAAACGAAATCGCGCGGCTGGCGCCCCATGCTCCTGGCTGGGCACGTCAAATGCAGATTTTCATACTCGAAGATATCGGTGAGATTGAGAGCGCGAAGATCATGCTTGGAGCGCTGATCGCTAGCGGCGAAGTTCGAGACGAGCGGGAGCTTCACTTCCTAACAGAGCGCCTCGCAGAACTGGAGAGCGCCGAAAAATCGTCAACACCGTCGAAAAATTGACGTTCGGATAGCGCAGTTCGAGGTGCTGCCTTATCCGTCTGTCATAGGCGGCTATGCCGATCAATTCGGCGGTTGTTACGCAATTGGCATATCTGCCCTTACCAAACAGCAAGTTAGCTGGTTACCGTGCCCCTTGCTTCGCACCTAACGATCCTACGCCGGGCCATCGCGGAGCGATCGGATATGGGTACGTAAATTGCGCGTTTACAAAAATTCATATTTATCTCCTCGTCGCCAGGAATTAAAAAATGCGGAAACAAAACGGCTTCACACTTATAGAAATCGCGATCGTGCTAGTGATCATCGGTCTGCTGCTTGGTGGCGTCCTCAAGGGCCAGGAACTGATCACCGCTGCTCGAGTGCGTAACCTGGCCGCTCAACTTGACGGCGTCAAGATTGCATATCTCGGCTTCCAGGATCGCTATCGTGCGTTGCCGGGAGATTATCCGCTCGGCGCCGCAAACGCGAATATTCCAGGTCCTGCGGGCAACGCGACATTGGGTTGTGCCGGCGCGAACTGTTCAAACGGCAAGATCGACGACACAGGTGGAGTCGGAGGCAATGAATCCATTCTAGTGTGGCATCAGCTTGCGCGTGCCGGATTCATAATCGGTAGCTATGATGGTGTTGCCGCGGCGCCCACCGCAACGAATACTCCGACGAACCCGTTCAGCGGATATCTGCAGATTATTTTTGATAATGATTACAGTGACGTCGCTGCGCCGGTCGCGAACGCAATGAATATAAAGACGGGCAGCAACGTGCCATCACCGATACTGGCAGAACTCGACCGCAAAATCGACGATGGTCTGCCACAGACCGGCGCGTTGCGCTTCAGCCCCGTGTGGGGCGGCTCGACGGCAACATGCCTCAGCGGCGCCGCATATAACGCAGCCGTAGACATCAAGACCTGCGGGGGCGCGCAGCTTCAGTAGGCGACGACAGCGTTTAAAAAAGCCCGCCTCGGCGGGCTTTTTTATTAAGTAACGTTTGCGCGCGCTGGCCGGGTCGAGTGCTGGCCCTGCATTACCAACATCTCCGCTGCGGCGCAGTCGCGCTCGGTGCCATAGAGCACGAGCACATCGCCCACATCAATGCGTGCAGCAGCTTGCGGCACCTGGGCAGCAACGCCCGGACGCCGGACGGCCTTGACCTCGACATTGCAGCGCCCGAGATCCAGCTCTTCAAGCGTCTTCCCTACAGCCGCAGTGCCCGGCGTGATTGGAATGGAATGAAGCAGGCGATGCTCCTCCCGCGCAGCATCTTGCGCCTCATCTGTGCTGCCATGAAAAAACCCGCGCAAGAGACTATACCGTTGCTCCCGGGTATCACGAATACGCCGGAGCACTCGATTGAGCGGCACGCCTAGAACTACGAGCGTGTGCGAAGCGAGCATGAGGCTACCCTCCATTATTTCGGCGACAACCGCGGTGGCGCCCGCTTCTTTCAATCGCTCGATGTCAGTGTCGTCGAGCATGCGCACCACGACGGGAAGGCCCCGACGAAGGTCGCGCACCTGTGCCAGTATCCGCAGGGCAAGCACACTGTCGGCAACCGTGACGACGAGTGCGCGCGCTCTCAGTAATCCCGCTGCGATAAGTACTTCACGCCTCGCTGCGTCCCCGTACACCACGCGTTCACCTGCCGCTGACGCCTCGCGAATGCGATCGGGATCAACGTCGAGCGCGATAAAACCAATGCTTTCCCGCTCGAGCAAACGCGCTAGGTTTTGACCGCTTCGCCCATAGCCGCAAACGACGACGTGGTCACTAACGGCCATCGACTGTACGGCAACGTTGTGCAGCTCCATTGCTCGCGCGAGCCATTCAGCGCCGCTGAAATGCCGGACGATGTGCTCGCTGCGCTCGATGATGAACGGCGCTGCAAGCATCGAGAGCACCATCGCGGCCAGGACGGTCTGTAGCACGACGGGCGGTACGACGTGAAGCGGAGCGGCAAGCGATAGCAGGACAAACCCGAACTCACCGCCTTGGGCGAGATCGAGTCCGGTGCGCAGCGCCGCTCCGGTGTCCGAACCGAATAAGCGGCTAAGTCCCGCGATGATCAGAGCTTTGAGCAGAATGAGCGCGATCAGCATGGCTATCACCCAGCGCAGGTTCGCATAGACGAGCGCAATATCGAGCTTCATGCCGATCGTTACGAAAAAGAGCCCGAGCAGCACATCGCGGAACGGCTTGATGACGTCTTCGACCTGATAGCGGTACTCTGTTTCCGAAATGAGCATGCCGGCGATGAATGCGCCCAGCACCAACGATAGTCCAGCGACCTCGGTGATGAAGCCAAGGCCAAGCGTGATGAAGAGAACATTGATGATGAACAGTTCCGACGATTTCTGCGTGGCGACCAAATGAAACCAGGCGCGCATCGGACGTTGACCGAAATAAAGCAGGATCGCGAGCACGATGACCGCTTTACCGAGCGCGAGCGTTAATACGCCGGCCATGTCGCCCGGACTGTGTCCAAGCGCGGGAATCACAATCAGGAACAGCACGACTGCTAAGTCCTGGAACAGCAGCACGCCGATCACCTGTCGGCCATGCAGGGTATTCAGCTCGAGCTTATCGGCGAGCATTTTGCTGACGATCGCGGTCGATGACATCGCTACTGCCGCGCCGATAACGATGCCGATACGCCAGTCGGCTGCGCCTCCGAGTGCAATGCCGACGACGATTATGAGGGTTAGCACGACTTGCGAAGCGCCGAGCCCGAACACAATCCGTCGCATGGTGGAAAGCTTGGCGAGACTGAATTCAAGACCAATGCTGAACATCAGAAACACGACGCCAATCTCGGCCAAATTGCGCGTGCCTTCAGTATCCGGAATGAGTCCAACGCTGTGCGGACCGATTAGAACGCCCACCAGCAAATAGCCGATCATTGCGGGCAGCTTGAGCTGGCGGAACAGAATCACCACGAGCACCGCTGCGGCAAGCAGAATCAATACAAGGTGCAGTGAGTTTTCCATCCGGCAAGTCCCTCGGTTGCGATGAATGATGCCCTATCGAGCGCGAATTGCAACCGCAACGCCATGTCCTTATGCGTCGGCTGCGAGGGCGACTTTGCTATACTGCAAGCGCTATGACAGCAGCCCGCATGAATGCAGCAACGGCCAACAGCGCGTCTGCGATAGAGCTTGCACGCGAGGTCCTCGAGATCGAGGCGGCCGCAATCACGGCGCTGATCGAGCGACTCGATCTTAACTTCCAGCGAGCGGTCGACATCATTCTCAATTGTCGCGGACGAGTCACGGTAAGCGGCATGGGCAAGTCCGGACACATTGCGCGCAAAGTTGCGTCGACCATGTCCAGCACTGGTACCGCCGCATATTTCGTGCATCCGGCCGAGGCGAGCCACGGGGACCTCGGCATGGTCACGCGCGACGACGTCTTTGTCGCGCTCTCCAATTCCGGCGAGACCGCAGAATTGCTTGCGATCGTGCCGTTGATCAAGCGCAGAGGCGCGAAGCTGATTGCGCTTACGGGCAAACCGGATTCCAGTCTGGCGCTCCAGGCCGACGCTCACTTATATGTAGGAGCCGAAAAAGAGGCATGCCCGCTAAATCTCGCACCGACCGCGAGTACGACCGCCGCGCTCGCGCTCGGCGACGCGCTCGCCGTTGCGGTCATGCAAGCGAAAGGATTCGGCCGCGATGAGTTCGCCAGATCTCACCCCGGCGGTACGCTTGGGCGCAAACTGCTGACGCATGTGAGCGATGTGATGCGAACGGGCGACGCTGTGCCGAAGGTCGCTCATACAGCGACTCTCTCGGACGCAATCCTCGAAATGTCTCGCGGCCGCATGGGAATCACCGCTGTCCTGGGAGCAGACGAACGCGTCGTGGGTATTTTTACAGACGGCGATTTGCGGCGCACCTTGCACAAAGGGATTGACCTTCACGGAACTGCCATTTCCGGAGTGATGACGCGTGGCCCGCGTACCATAGGTCCCGAAAAGCTTGCGGCCGAAGCCGTTCAGGTAATGGAGCAATTCAAAGTGAACCAGCTTCTGGTTGTCGAGTCAGATGAGCGGCTCGTTGGCGCGCTCAATATGCATGATCTCTTCAAGGCCCAAGTGATTTGATTTCGCGTCGACAACGCCGTGCCTCAGTATGGAAAATGGAATTGATCATAAATCGCGCTATGACGCATGCAAGCGATCTACGCTAAGGCCGCACGCACGCGCCTTGCGATATTCGATGTCGACGGCGTTTTAACCGACGGCTCTTTGTACTACACCGATGGCGGGGAAGAGATCAAGGCGTTTCATACGCTCGATGGTCATGGTCTCAAGATGCTGCAGGAGAGCGGCGTCGAGCTCGCGATAATTACCGGACGCCAGTCGCGCGCTGTCGAGCTGCGGTCCAAAAATCTCGGCATCGATCTCGTGTTCCAGGGTGTGGCGGATAAAGCACGCACGTTCGCGGAGCTGGTTAAGTCGCGACGACTCGAGCCGAGCGCTGCTTCTTACATGGGTGATGATGTCGTCGATCTTCCGGTACTGCGCCGCTGCGGGCTATCGCTTAGCGTGCCAGACGCACCGGTCTTCGTCAGACGACACGTCGACTACGTGACACGCGCCGCAGGCGGGCACGGCGCTGTGCGTGAAGCGTGCGAGTTGATCATGCAGGCCCAGGGCACTCTCGCCCACGCGCTTGAGAAATACCTCGAATGATCGAGCGCTTGACTGCATGGTTCCCGGTTTTGATGCTCGCTGCTGTAGCAGCGGTGGCCGTATGGTTGGATCGCCAGGTACAGCCGGCTGAAGTAGCCAACACCGGTAAAATGCGCCACGACCCGGACTACATCGTGCAGAATTTTTCAGTTACGCAGATGGGCCCGGACGGACTCGCCCGCTACAAGCTCGACGCGCATCGCATGCAACATTATCCGGACGACGACACAACATCCTTGGACGAGCCCAAGGTGGTGAACTTTCGGGGACCAAAGATCACGCTGACGGCAACGTCTAAAAGCGGGATGTTGTCGAGCAATGGCGAAAATGCCTATCTCATCGACGACGTTCGCGTCGTGCGCTCGGCATATGATGATCACAGTGAGATGACGATGTTGACCAGTTGGCTTCACATCGTGCCGGACACCGGCATTGCTAAGACGGATCGCCCGGTGAGGATCTACGATGCGAACACCGTGATCACGTCCGATGGCTTAGAATTCAACAATGAGACGCACATCCTCAATTTCCTGTCGAATGTTCGGGGCCGGTATGAGAAACCCAAGCAGGCGCCGTGAACGGTGTGTATCCCGTTCGCCGTGCTGGAATTGGCGGCGTCTGCTCGTTCTGCTGTCATGCATGTTGGTGGCTCCGATCGCATACGGTGAACGTGCTGACCGTGACAAGCCCGTCAACCTCGAAGCTGATCAGGTCACTGTCGACGACAACAAGCAAGTGGCGACTTTCATTGGCAACGTCGTGCTTACGCAAGGCACGCTCGTGATTCGCGGCGACCGCATGGTCGTGCAGCAGGATGCCGAGGGCTTCAAGTACGGTGTCGCGTACGGTAACTTGGCGAGCTTTCGGCAAAAGCGTGAAGGCTACGACGAGTATATCGACGGGTTTGCCGAGCGTATTGAATACGATGGCAAAGCTGAAAAAGTGCAGATGTTCAACCGGGCTTATCTCAAGAAAACGAACGACGACGTGCGTGGCAATTACATCTCATATGAAATCGCAACCGAATTTTTTAAGGTCGTAGGCGGTGGCAAGCAAGCCGCCACGCCGGGGAATCCCGAGGGACGGGTGCGTGCAGTGATCCAGCCTAAACCGAAAGAGAAACCTGCAGCGGCGCCACCGGTCACGCTCAAGCCGGCCGCTGACGTCGCAAATCCGCGGGAAACGCCCGCTGCGCCAGCACGTTGAAGGCAGCATTGCCACTCAACGTGGTGGCGGCACCGCAAAGCGCAGCATCGCGCTGAAATCATGAGCGAGCTTCGATCCGTACAGCTTAAGAAACGCTATAAGTCGCGCGTCGTCGTCAAAGACGTATCGCTCGAAGTGCGCAGCGGCGAAGTCATCGGCTTGCTCGGCCCCAACGGCGCGGGGAAGACGACCTGCTTTTACATGATGGTCGGGCTCGTTCCGCTCGACGGCGGTGATATCTTCCTCGATGCCAAGCGCCTTACGCATATGCCAATTCACCGGCGCGCCCGGCTCGGCCTATCGTACCTGCCGCAGGAGGCTTCGATCTTCAGACGCTTAACGGTCGCTGATAATGTGCGCGCGGTGCTCGAGCTGCAAATGGACGACGCTGACCAAATCACCGCCAAGTTAGATGACCTTTTGCACGACTTACACGTCGATCACCTGCGCGACAATCCCGCGATCAGCCTTTCGGGCGGGGAACGTCGCCGTGTTGAGATTGCGCGAGCGCTGGCAACAGAACCGCGCTTTATCCTGCTCGACGAGCCATTCGCGGGCGTCGATCCGATCGCCGTCATCGACATTCAGAAAATCATCCGTTTTCTGAAAGAGCGCGACATCGGCGTTTTAATTACGGACCACAATGTACGGGAAACGCTAGGCATTTGTGATCGTGCGTACATCATTAACGATGGCAGCGTCCTCGCCTACGGAAAACCGGATGAAATCGTTTATAATGACAGCGTGAGAAAGGTCTATCTCGGAGAGCATTTCCGCCTGTAAGGGCACAGATGAGCGGCGTTTGTCGAAACCCGGCGCCGCCAGTGGCGCACGAATAATCGACCAATAGCCAAACTCTCTTTCGGGCACATGAAGCATTCGCTCCAACTCAGGCTCTCCCAGCATCTAACACTTACCCCGCAATTGCAGCAGTCGATCCGGCTGTTGCAGTTGTCGACGCTCGAGCTCAACCAGGAGATTGAGAAGTTTCTGCATGACAATCCACTGCTGGAGCGCGAGGAAGGCAATCTCGAGCAGCCGGCGCCGCCGGCCCAGCCTGGAACTCCCGAGTATGTAGCCGACAGCCAAGCGCCCGCCGCCGCGGAAACGTCAAACGCCGGTGACGGCGAATCCAGCCCTGAAGTCGGTCAATTCGATGAAGATTTCAGTCACGGCGGCACACGCGATAGCGACAATGATGAAGCCGAATATCCGCAGGTAGCTGCCGAATCGGAAAGTCTGCGCGATCACCTGATTGCGCAAATGACGCTCACGCAGCTGTCCACACGCGATCAGCGGCTGGTTACCCTACTCATCGATTCGCTGGATGATGACGGCTATCTGCATCAGGACCTCGACGAGCTGGTGGCATTGCTGCCACCGGAGCTCGAAATAGAAATCGAAGACCTGCGCGTTGCGCTCCGCCATCTGCACAATCTCGATCCGGCGGGTGTCGGCGCCCGCAATCTGGGGGAATGCCTGAAGTTGCAGATCGAGGCGCTGCCCGAGTCAACGCCGCACCGGGCGGCTGCCTTGCAGATTGTCACGCAGCACCTCGACATACTCGCTGCACGCGATTTCGTGAAGCTCAAAAAGCTGCTGCACTGTGATGACGCGCTCCTACGCGGCGCTCAAAGCTTGATCACCAGCTTAAATCCCCGTCCCGGCGCCAGCTTTTCGTCGGGCGATACCCGCTACATCATTCCCGACGTCATCGTTAAGAAGACGAAGGGCGTTTGGCTGGCGGCGCTCAATCCGGATGCTATGCCGCGCCTCCGCATCAATCGCCTTTACGCTGACATTCTGCAGCGCAACCGCGACGCCGGCCATCAGCAACTGGCGAGCCAGTTGCAAGAGGCCAGATGGCTGATCAAAAATGTACAGCAGCGCTTCGACACCATCCTGCGCGTGTCCCAGGCAATCGTTGACCGCCAGCGCCATTTTTTCGAGCATGGGGAAGTCGCGATGCGACCGCTGGTGTTGCGCGAGATCGCTGAAACGCTGGACTTGCATGAATCGACAGTTTCCCGCGTGACGACGCAGAAATTCATGTTCACACCGCGCGGCATCTTTGAGCTCAAGTATTTCTTCGGCAGCCACGTCACGACCGAAACCGGCGGCTCCGCCTCGAGCACCGCGATCCGCGCGCTGATCAAGCAGCTCGTAAGCGCCGAGAATGGCAAGAAACCGTTGTCGGACAGCCAGATATCCGAGATCCTGGGGCAACAAGGTATCGTCGTTGCACGACGCACGGTCGCAAAGTACCGGGAATCAATGCAGATTTTGCCAGTCAATATGCGAAAGTCTCTGTGATATGCGGTAGTGCGCCGCCGCGAGCACACCCTTAGCTTGACTCAACCCTGGAGGCATATATGAATCTCCACCTCAGCGGTCATCACGTCGATGTCTCGCCTGCAATGCGCGAGTACGTCACTACCAAGCTCAGCCGGATCACGCGCCATTTCGACCATGTCATCGATGTCAACGTGATCGTGTCAGTTGATAAGCTCAAGCAAAAAATCGAAGCTAATGTGCATCTGCGGGGCAAGGATATCTTCGTCGAAAGTCATGATGGCGACATGTATGCGGCTATCGACTCGCTCGTCGACAAACTGGACCGGCAAATCATCAAGCACAAGGAAAAGCATTACGAGCACCGTGGCACACGAATATCCGGCGTGGACGAAGCGGACGTTTGACGCGACGGCCAACTCGCAATGCGTGTATGAAGCCGTCTGATTGTCTGCCTCGTCTATGAGTCTTATCGCGAAACTCGTCTCTGTCCAGGACACTGTCCTCGATCTCGATGTCAGCAGTAAGAAGCGCGTTTTCGAACACGCAGGACTGACGTTCGAAAATAACCACCATATCGCGCGCAGCCAGGTCTTCGATAGTCTCTTTGCGCGGGAGAAGCTCGGTTCGACCGGTCTTGGACAGGGCATCGCCATTCCACACGGGCGCATCAAGGGTCTGAAAGAAGCGGTCGGCGCAATGATCCGCATGAATGAGCCCATTCCGTTTGATGCGCCCGACGGCCAACCGGTCAAGCTGATTTTCGTCTTGCTCGTACCTGAGCGCGCGACCGATCTGCATCTTCAGATCCTGAGCGAGCTTGCACAGATGTTCAGTGACAAGGCGTTCCGGGATCAGCTCTTACTGGCGACCTCCGCCAGCGCAATGCACCAGCTCATCTCGGAATGGGAGCCGCATGCCTCAGGTCAGCGTAGCGCAGCTGTTTGAGGACAACCGTGAGAAACTGCGTCTGGCATGGATAGCCGGTCGCGATGGTGATACGAGAACGCTCGACAGCGGTCACCTGAAAAATTCCCGTGAAGGCCTCATCGGCCATCTGAATTTCATACACCCCAACTGGATTCAGGTGCTGGCGAGCCCTGAGATCGATCACCTGCAGGCGCTGGATTCCGTTACCCGTCAAAAGACGCTGCACCGGCTCGCCGCATCCGACATGGCGTGCCTCGTGGTCGCGGGCGGCGAGAGGGTGCCGGACTACTTGAGCACACATGCAGACCTGATGCATGTCGCGCTTTTCGCGACGCCGCTCGATAGCGTCGAACTCATGTGGATGCTGCGTCCTTATCTCGCTCGCGTACTCGCTGACTCGGCGGCGATGCATGGCGTATTTCTCGATGTTCTCGGTATGGGCGTGATGCTCACCGGCGAGAGCGGCGTCGGCAAAAGCGAGCTTGCACTCGAGCTCATCAGCCGGGGAAGCGGTCTTATCGCCGATGATGTTATCGAGCTCTATCATATTGCGCCCGAAACACTGGAGGGACGCTGCCCTGCGCTACTGCGCGATTTTCTCGAGGTGCGCGGGCTTGGCGTACTCAATATCCGCTCGATCTTCGGTGAAGCAGCGCTCAGACCACGCAAGAGTCTTAAGTTGATCGTACATCTCGAGAAACCCGCCGGCGGTGATACGCACTACGTCGAGCGGCTGCCGCTGAAGCCCGGCTTTCAGGAGATTCTTGGTGTCAGCGTAGGTAAGGTGACGATACCTGTGGCGGCCGGCCGCAATCTTGCGGTGCTGGTCGAGGCCGCAGTACGCAATCGCGTACTGCAACTGCGCGGCATCGATAGCACGAGTGAGTTCATCGCACGCCAGGCGCAGGAACTGAACGGCGGCGGCGAAAGCGACATGCCGCATTGATGACGATCGATTGACGCGCATGCAGCTCATCATCGTCACGGGACTTTCGGGGTCGGGCAAAAGTGTCGCGCTGAAAGCCCTCGAAGATGGCGCGTTTTACACGACGGACAATCTGCCCGCAAAGCTGTTGCCGGAGATGGTGGCCTTCTTGCAGGCCGCGGGCTACACGCGCGCCGCGGTGAGCATCGACGCGCGCAGCGGCGACACGCTTAGCCAGTTGCCGCTACAACTGAACGATCTGCGATCACGCGGTGTCGACGTGCGCGTGCTGTTTCTTGATGCAAAAACCGACACGCTCGTGAAACGCTTTTCCGAAACGCGCAGGCGTCACCCGCTGAGTAATGGCGATCTTACAGTCGCAGAATGTATCGTCCATGAGCGGGAGCTGCTGGCGGAAATTGGCGGTGTCTCTCATCATATCGATACGAGTGACCTCAAGCCGAATGCCTTGCGCGCGTGGATAAGGGAGGTCGTGCACTTCGATCAGTCCGCGATGGCGCTGCTCTTCCAGTCGTTCGGGTTTAAACACGGCGTTCCTCTCGACGCGGATCTTGTCTTCGATGTGCGGTGTCTGCCTAATCCCTATTACGATCCTGACTTACGTCCGCTGACCGGGAAAGACGCGCCGGTAGTAACGTTCCTGGAGGCCGATGCGAACGTGATGCGGATGTACAACGACATCCGTACCTTCATCGAAAACTGGCTGCCATGCTTCGTCGCGGATAACCGCAGCTATGTAACAGTCGCGATCGGATGCACAGGTGGCGAACACCGATCGGTTTACTTCGTCGAAGCCCTCGCACGCCACTTTGCGCATGGCCCGCACGTGTTGGTACGTCACCGCGAGTTATCGTCGTGACGAACGACGCGAAGGACGCCACGGCCACTCCGCAGGATGTCTTCATCTTTCCGCTCAATACCGTGCTGTTCCCGGGCGGCGTGTTGCCGCTCAAAATATTCGAGCAGCGCTACATTGAGATGACGAAAGTGTGTATCAAGGAGGACTGCGCTTTCGGGGTGTGCCTCATCAAGGAAGGGCGGGAAGTCGGGACGCCCGCTGTGCCGCAAGACATCGGCTGCCTTGCTCGCATCGCGCAGTGGGAGATGCCCCAGCTAGGGGTGTTCCATCTGGAGACGCAGGGGACCCGGCGATTTCGTATTATCCGATCGACGGTTGGCAAGAATGGATTGATCTCGGCGCAAATTGAGTGTCTGCCCTTGGATACCAGCGAGGCGCCGCAGGAAACGCTATGCAGCGATGTACTCAAAGCGATCATGGAAAAAATCGGCGCGGAGCGTTTTCCAGCGCCGCACCGCTTCGATGACGCCGCCTGGATCGGCTATCGGCTAAGCGAAGTGCTACCGCTGAGTCTCGACGTGAAGCAACAGTTGCTCGCGATTAGTGATCCGCATGTGCGTCTATCGCACCTGGGCAAGCTGCTAGCCGAGCAGGGACTGCAGAGCTAATGCCCGTAACGTAGTAAGCCGCACATCACTTCTCGGTCTACGTTTTTTGACCCGGGTCTTCGCCAAAGTAACCTGGAAATTCACCGGCGTAACACGGCGGCGAGCTATATGCCGTCGAGGTCTCGGCCGGTCGCCGGGGCAGCCCCCGCTGCAAACACAATTCCTGGACGCGCACGCAGCATTCGCGGCTGCTGACTGCTTGGAGCGCTGAGCCGATCCGTGCATGGATTCCGGCCTCGGTAACCACGAAGTCCATCGGTATGTCGTGCGGCTGCGGATAGATCGTCGGCAGACGCGATGTTTCAAAGGCGACGCCGATGGCGAGCGGTGCCGGCGTTATGGATGCCAGTGTGCGATCGAAATAGCCGCCGCCATAGCCGAGTCGATAGCCCTGCGCGTCGAAACCGTTCATGGGTACGATCGCAGCATCCGGCACCACGGGCGGCGTGCCGTCCGGGAATGGAATGTCATAGACACCCGCTTTGAGCGGCGCGCCTGGCCACCAGGCGCGAAATTGAAGCGGCAATGCCTTCCCGATTACCACTGGAAGTGCGGCCGTTGCATCGCGTTCGCGGAAACGCCTGATGGCAAAACGCGCATCGAACTCACCTTTGAATGGCCAGCAAAAGGCGATCGTCATACCGGCAAGGAGCGCAAAGCCGGCTTCAATATGTGCGGTGATTGCATCTTTCAGTTCGCGCCGGCGCTCGAGCGGAATCGCATCACGCAGGGCAATCAACTGCGCGCGTTGCTCCTTGCGCCACTCTTTGACTTTCGTCCAACTCTCGTCCATATCGATCTTTTGAACCGTGCGGGCACGCTTATACTTCTATTATGCGCGCTACCTTCGCCTGTTTTAAACGTGTCATCTCTGTCGTTCTGACAGGAATACTAATTTCGTTCGTAAGCCCGTTCGCAGCAGCGCAGGAAATCGAGCTGCCGCGCTGGTTCAAAACATCGTTTCTGGATTTTCCTGACGACATCAAGGAAGCCGCAGCGGCACATAAACGCGTAATCATTTATTTCGGGCAGAACGGGTGTATCTACTGCCGCCGTTTAATGGAAGTGAATTTTAAGCAGGCCGATATCGTAGCGCGAACCCAGCAATACTTTGACGTCGTCGAAATCAATATCGTGGGCAGTCGCGACATGACATGGCGCGACGGCACTACAATGACGGAAAAGGAGTTCGCGCGAGCGATCGGCGTTCGCTTCACACCAACGCTCATTTTCCTCGACGATAAGGGCGCTGTCTTACTGCGCGCAAACGGCTACTATCCGCCGCGCACACATCTCGCCGCCCTCAATTACGTAATTGACGGCGCATTTCGCGGCGAACCCGACTTTCAAAATTATCTGAAGAAGCACAATGTTGAAGTCCCGGCACGCGGTGCCGCGTCGCCTGTTCCGCAATAGCGAAGACGACGGAACTACATAAAGAGGGCGGGCAACTCAAGCGTTTGCGCTCTTCGCGCCGGCAAGTGATGTCAGGATCCGTTTGACCGGTGCGGGAATCGCTGCACGCAACGCATCGTCGACTGAAAGCCAGACATAGCGTGGTTGTGCTGCGTGTGGGGCCAGACGCTTCACGATAAGACGCTGCGGCGCAATGTCGAGCTTGAAATGCGTAAATCCGTGCGAGACGGTCGAGAGTACCTCGTGTGACCCTATTTCGGCACCGTACTCCCGGGCACATAAAGGGACGATATCCGCAGCTGGACCAACCTCCGGAAAACTCCACAGGCCTCCCCAGATACCCATCGGCGCACGCTTCTCCAGCAACACCTCATGCCCATGCAGCAATACGAGCATGCGCGTTTGCCGTTGCGGCAGTGCTACGCGGGGTCGCGGCGCCGGAAAGTCTTTGATCGCCTGACGCGCGAAAGCAATGCAATCTTCCGCCAGTGGGCATGCGTCGCAGCGCGGTTTCACACGAGTGCAGACGGTCGCGCCCAGATCCATCAAGCCTTGGGTGTACGCTTCAATGTCTGATGACGGCAGGCACTGTTCCGCTTCCCGCCAGAGTGCCGCTGCGACATCCGGGTTGCCCGGGTAACCGGGTATGGCGAAACGCCGCGCGAAGAGTCGTTTCACATTACCGTCGAGGATTGCTTCGCTGCCACCGAACGCGAATACGCAGATCGCTGCTGCCGTCGAACGGCCGATGCCGGGCAACGCCAGAATCTCCGCATGCGTCGTGGGAAACCGACCGCCTCGCTCGAACTGAATCGTCTGCGCCGCGCGATGCAAACTACGCGCGCGAGAGTAGTAACCGAGCCCGCTCCATAGCGTAAGGACATCGTTAAGCGACGCCGCTGCAAGCGCATGGATGTCTGGAAAGCGCTGAAGAAATCGCTGGTAATACGGGATAACTGTAGCAACCTGCGTTTGCTGCAGCATGATTTCGGACAGCCAGACATGGTATGGATCGCGCGAGCCTTGCCACGGAAGGCCATGGCGCCCGTATGCTTTTTGCCAGCGCACGACTTTGTCTGAGAGAACCGCCCCGGCCGCGCTTACTTGTTCAGACATCGAGCTAGCGGCCAAGCAGACCTTTGAGCTTGTCCATCACCTGGTCCTGCACCTTACCCTTGATCTCCTCCTTGTTGGTCTCAACGAGCGCCTTTGCGGCGCTCGCTGCCATACCGCTGAAATCGATCGCATACTGCGGCGAGCTGAACGAACCGGTCAACTTCACGGGGACCGTTACGCCCTTTAGCTGCGCAAGTTCCTTGCCGCCCTGGCCGGCAGCGCTCGCGACAACCGTCGCCTTGACCAGGTAATCGAGACGCTCGTTTCCAATGTCGATATCGCCGGCGCCGCCAAGCCGCAGTAATGGCGACTTACCCGAGAGGTCGCTGTTGTGCGCAACGCCATTTTTGATATCGAAACTGGCGGCCAGCTCGGAGAAATCCGTCTTCTCGGTCTGGCTCGCGGCCTGCGTTCTCTCACCGCGCAAGGCGCCGAGCTGTTCTTTGGCGCCGCGGATCGAGCCGGCAATGTTTATACCTTTGATTGCGCCGTCGGTGAGTCTGAGCGCCGCATTCCCGTTCAGCGCTTTTCTGATCGCTGACACTGTGTTGCCCTGACCGTTCACGTCTACTGAAAGGTTGCCCCTCCCTTCCAACGTATCGAAGTTGACTGCGTCCTTCAGCAATGGGCCCACATTGACGCCCGTAAGATTCTGCTTCACTGTGATGACGGGCGTCACCGCTGCCTGCAAGGATAGCGCACCGGCGAGAGTGCCTTGGTACAGGTTCGCCGCGATAGGACGCACATCGACGCGCCCATCTGCCGCCTTGATCTCGATGCGCACATTCGCGGCTTTTACATTGGCCACTTTGAGCGAGCCGATTCTGACGCTGCCGGTGGCATTGAGCCCTTTGAGTGCTGAGAGGTCGAGCGGCTGTTCCGGCTGTTTTTTGGCCTCGGTCTTCGGCATGTAGCGATCCGCATCAAGCTGATCAACGTTAATCTCGAACGTATAGAACGGCGGCGAGAATCTCGTGAGTCCCGCTTTACCGTTGACGTTGCTTTCATCGAATTTTGTTGCGAACGTCATACTGGCATTCTGGCGCGCCAGGTCTACCACAGCTCCGCCGGTAATCGTCGCGTCGATCGGATTCTTCGGCAGCTTCGGATCGTTGACGATTACTGCAGCGACGAATTTGGCAAGCTCCAGTTTCTCCGCATCGATACTGCCCGCGAGCGGGCTGGTCAGCTTGACCTTGGTTGCCGCTCCGCTTTGCTGCATATCGATCGCGAGCGTCATTGCTGCCGCCTGGAATGCCTGTGCATTGCCGCCGATGGCCGGCACTTCCAGCTTAATGACTTTTTTGCCTTTCGCATCTGTCATCGTTGCATCAAGCACAACTTTTTCGCCCGAAACCTTATCTTTCGTAGCGTTGAGCTTTGGAACGTCGAGTTTGATATTGAGGTCGGCACCCTCCTGTTTCCCCGTGCCGGCAACGCTCAGCTTCGAAACGAGGAACTCCTTGGTTGCAATCTTGGCGTCGACATCTCCTTTGGCACTCAACACAAGGTCGGTGATTCCTGCCGCGGCACCTCGAGCAGTCAGGTCCAGACCTTCAAGCGCATAGTGTTGCTTCGGCGGGTCAAAAGTAACGGTGGCATTGAGGGCCGCGTCCACATCGAGTTTCGGCTTATCACTTTGTGCATTGAACGCGATGTCGACTTTGCTCGGAATCCCGTTCGCGATGCGCCCGGTCTTTACGTTTAGCTTCGCCAACTCATACTTCGCGCCCGCTTCCTGGTCCACATAAGTGATTGCCGCGTTTTTTAAGGTAATGTGGTCGATGTCGACTGTAACGGCACTGGGTGCCACCTGATCCCCCGCTTTAGAGGTAGAACCCGCGCCCGTCAGATCATCGATATTTGTTTTGCCGTCCTTGTAACGCAAGACACTCGCACGCAGGTTATTTGCCTCGATAGCGTCGATCACCACCTGCTTTGATAAGAGCGGCACGAGTTTCAGCGCAACATGCAGATCTTCCGCTGCCGCAAACTCCCGCTCGTTACCGCGTTCCGACAAAGACGCTTTGTCGAGTGTCGCCCCGATGCTCGGGATGAACGTGAGCTTCACGTTGCCATCGAGTTTGAGCGTGCGCTGGGTCTTGTCCTTGACCGCCTGCACCACCTGGGGCTTATAGTGATTGGGATCGAATGTTGCGGCGATATACGCTGCGATCGCGCCCAATATAACGATCACCGCGAGCAATGGCCAAACGACAAACCTGACGATTTTTCTCATTGCCGTTTTGCCTTTCGCGCAATCGGTGATCCACGATCAAATAAACCCCATGGTCCGGCGCAATTATATGGAGCGGGTGAAGGGAATCGAACCCTCGTATGCAGCTTGGGAAGCTGCCGTTCTACCATTGAACTACACCCGCCTTACGCAGGATTTTATCGCGAAACCAGGAAGCGTAACGACCATAGAGGGGCTGAAGCAACCTTCGACTCCAATCTACAGAACTATTTACCGATGGCATATAACGCGTACACAATATAACAAGCTCCGACAGCTTGATGTCGCTTTCATAGGCGGCGCTATGAAATCTTCCATGTTCGGGCGGCGCGGTGTATGCATGCTGGCCATCGTCGCCGGCGCGGCAGAGATACGCGCAACGCCGATTGCCACAGGCGCCGATGGTGAATCGATGGATCATCTCCAGTCCCCGTCGCGACATACCCTCCAGCTCGCACAACGCAGACAATGCGAGAAGCGCGCCGGTCCGTTTATCTCCCAGTCGACCGCCTGGCAAAAATGGCGCGAGGCGCAAGGTCTCGGCTACGCCGTAAGCCAGAGTGTATTTCCCTGTTACGATCAGTCAGGAAGCCGGGGTTATTGCTTCAACGTTTTCTATCCATGCTGAAAGCAAAGGAACGTCAGAGTTTCGAACGCGCTTAACGCCAGATAAGTCACGGCCTAAGGAGTCGATCAGATGCGGACGAACTTGGTACGGCCACTGGGTGGGACCATCACCCTGTTCATGTATATGTCATGTGCCGCCGTGAATGTGTTTGCGCAAGCCCCGGCGTCGGGCACAAGCATTGCAGCGAAGCTGCAAAGCGCCGGCGTAATCGATGCCTACTTTCCCGAGGTGGTACTCGAGGTGGCCACCGCGCTGACGAAGGCTGCGCCCGAGCAGTGGCGCGGTGTGCAGGTGAACCAGGCGCATCGCGCCGGCTGGCTGAATATTTATACGATCGACGCGCGGCGCCTGCCAGACGACGGGCTGCTCGACAACGAAGGCGTCCCCAACTTTACCCCCGATAACCTGCGTGGCGGTGCGCTCGCACACGAAGATTCCGGTACAATTTTTCTTAACACTGCGATGTCCAAGCGGCTCGCCGCAGCAACGTCGATGACGCAAAACAAGGTCCAGCCCGATATTACCGCTGCGATCGCCACCGTCGACGCGGTAGGTTTGGACGCGGCGCGGAAGTACTGGGATCCCGCTGCGCTGTCCGTTGACACGCCCGCTAACCAGCGAACCGGCTGGCTGTTGCGCGGTGTATTAGCGTTCGTGCTGGCGCATGAGATGGGGCATCTGCGCATCGGCCACGCACAGTTTGAAGAACCCGACCGGCTGCGTCTCAAGCTCACGCCGCGCCAGCAGGATGAGCGTCGTGCGTGCCCTGAACTTGTCGAAAAAGAAGCCCGACAGCGCCAGAAGGTGGAACTGGCTGCGGATCTGTCCGGTGTGACCCTGCTCGGCGCTCAGTGCCGCATCGGTAACGACGGACAACTCCGGCATTCGATCTATATGTTGGGAACAGGTTGGTATTTTCTTGCGTCGCTCAGCGACAAATTAATTGAAATGGGACGCAACACCGACAGCGCCGTCATCGCTAAAGCGCTCCGCGCGAAACTGGGCTCTCAACTCTACGAGCAGGTGATTGCCGCACAAGCGCGAGAAACGCGCCGCGGCGCCGTAGCGCTCGCGTTCCCCTTGAGCCACCCGCCCGACACGGCCCGTATGCAGGCGATCGAAAACGCTCTGAAATCGACGCCTTGTGGAGGCGGCGGTCTCGATAGTACCGGCGCGCAGATGCTGGACATGTTTCGTGCGCAAATGTGCCGCAGCCTGATTAGCCAGGAGTCAGGTCGATGATGAGAATTGTGACGGCCAGCCTGCATTCCCTTGCTGCACTAACGCTGCTTGCGCCCGTGTTGCTGCTCGCGCAACCGACGAGCTCATCACCTGATGAGGCACGTTTCCGGGAGATTTATCAGCGTCAATACAACGCTGTTAAGGGCGTCGCCTCTGACATGGTCGTGATGGAACTCCGCGATCGTATCGAGCTGGTCGCAAGCCGCGGCAGCCAGGTCGGCGCGGCGTCGAACGACCGGCGCGTTCGCGGCTTCGAGTCAGCGCTGCTGCAAGGCTTGCAGGCTGCGCATTGTCAGGGCGCCACAGCGACTGCCGCGCGGCCATCGCCGGCTGTCATCGAGAAAGTGAACTCTGCTGCGACCGCCCAGCGCTTGCGAACGGAGTCCGCAGACGTCGCGGAGGTTAGCGCGCTTGCGCAACGCTTGCTCGACAGTCAACCGCGCGAGCGTTGGTGCGCATTGAAGTCGCTGGACGATATTCGATGAATCGCAGGCTCCGCCTGCTGATCGGCGCGCTGGTTACTCTTATCTCTGGCGAAGTGTTGTGCGAAGCGCTGCCTCGTATGACGTCGCAGGCGGCATACAAGCAAATCTCCCGCACTGGCGAGCTGCGGCGTATGCAGATCGACGGCGACCTGGATGTTGCTAAGATGCGGGCACCCACCGGCGTTAAGCGCATCGTGCTGCGGGAAGTGCATCTCGAGGGCAAGCTATTTTCGAGCGGCGGTGGCCCAAGTGTTGAGCTGCAGATTGTGGACCAATCACGTGTACGCGATATCGACCTGCGGAACTCGCACTGGAAGGCCGCCCTCTCGATCGAGAATAGCGTCGTGCGCGACCGCGCATGGTTCGATGGCGCGCAATTTGACGCC